>JAAUXZ010029027.1_pt1 | contig 19250 bp, 16 predicted proteins | sample 7278131 | NCBI WGS metagenome assembly JAAUXZ01 (sample SAMN14350119, study PRJNA611818) | marine sediment metagenome | isolation source: surface marine sediment (3m) | place: French Polynesia: Moorea | collected 2018-08 | reverse complement strand
TCGCTGCCGTATGCCTTGCTGTCCAGCAACCTGCCGGCGCACAAGATGGGCGTCTACATGGGCATCTTCAACTTCTTTATCGTTATTCCGCAGCTCGTTGCAGCCAGCCTGCTCGGACTGGTACTCCGTGAGTTCTTCGACCTGCAGGCGATATACGGGCTCGTGATCGGCGGTGTACTGATGTTCGTCGCCGGGCTGTCGACGCTGCTGGTCGACAAGTCGGCAGAGCCGCAATAAATCAGGCTTTCGCGCCGCAGGACTTGCGGATGACCAGGCCGGGCGCCATCAGCGTGGATTCGACCGGCTTGCCCTCGATCAGGCCGACGATGTTCTCGACCAGGCCTTCACTCGCCTGGCGTATGTCCTGGCGAATGGTCGTGAGTGCCGGCGTGACATGAGCGGCAAGCGGTATGTCGTCGAAGCCGACGACGGCAACGTCGGTGGGTACGTCGTAGCCGTTCTCCTGCAACGCGTGCATCGCATCGATCGCAATCGCGTCCGTCACCGCGAATACCGCGTCGAACTGGCAACCTCGTTCAAGTAACGTCTCGATGCCGCGGTAACCCAAGCGCGTCAGGTTGTTCCCGTCGACCTTCAGTGCCGGGTCTGCGACGAACTGGTGTTCGGCCAGGGCCATGCGGTAGCCTTCGTAACGCGCCGCCAGTTCCGGGCAGCGTGGCGTCGTGTTGCCGAGAAACGCGATCCGTCGATGACCGGTTTCGATCAGGTGCGTGGTTGCCTTGAACCCGCCATTGACGTTGTCACAGCCGATCGAGTGGCCGGGCTGCTCGTTTATCGTGGGGCCCCAGATGATGAAGCGGGTATTCGCGCGAGCCAGTGCCTGCAGCTTCTCGCGGTAGGTCATGTAGTCGCCGTAACCGAGCAGGATCAGTCCGTCGGCACGGTTGCTGGCCTGGTACTCGATGTGCCAGTCGTCGGTGAGCTGCTGCATCGAGATGAGTACGTCGTAGCCGAGCGCCGAGGCGGATCGCGTGACGTAGCCGAGCATCGACAGGAAGAACGGATTGATCTGGGCGTCTTCGCCCTCGGTCTCGTCGAACATCAACACCGCGATCGTGTTGCTTTGGTGCGTGCGCAGGCCGGCCGCATTGCGGTTGACGAAGTAGTTCAGTTCACGGGCAATCTGTTGAATCCGGTTGCGGGTTTCTTCTCGAACCAGCGGCGAGTTGCGCAGCGCACGCGACACCGTCGCCTGCGAAACGCCGGCGAGATCGGCAATATCCCGCGATGTCGGATTATCGACTTTCATGTCGTTGACGAATGCTCCCCTCGTGAACGCTACATTTGTATCACAATCCGCGTGGGAGCCAATAAGTAGAATTCGCCGCAGGGCATTATGAAAAGAACGCGACGAGGCCCGCAGCCGTCCGGCAGCCTGACAGCAAGCCCATGGAAAATCAGGAAAAATCGGCCCTGAGGGCGTCCTTGCTGCGGCGCAGCGTGTCGCTGGCGACTTCGCCGCGGGCGAGCGCCAGCGCGACGTGAATGGCATCGAGCAAGGCCAGTTGCGCCAGCCGGGAACTCATCGGCGTGTAGACACTGGTGTCCTCGATGAACTGGCACGGGAACAGCAGTCCCGCTTCGGCCGCGATGACCGAGTCGGGATTGGTCAGTGCGATGACCGTCGCACCGCGTTTGCGCGCCTGCCGGGCGGCACGTGCGAAGTCGGACCAGCGCCCCGTGTGTGACAACAGCACGAGTACATCCTCCGGCTCGGCAATTGCCGCGAACTGCAGGATCATCGGCGTGTCGGTGAGCGCGGTGCACGGAATGCCGAGGCGGAAGAACTTGTGGCACGCGTCGTTCGCAACATGACCCGATGCGCCGAGACCGGCGAAAGCGATCTGGCGTGCCTCGCGCATGGCCGACACCGCTTCGTCCACGGGCATCGAAGACAGTTCCCTGCGCATATCGATGAGGGAGCGGATCGACGCATCCATGACCTTCAGGACGGCGTCCGGCGTCGCGTCGTCGGGTTTGACGTCGCGGTGCACGTAGCTGGCGGGGTTGCTGAGCGCCTCGGTCAGGCGGATCGCGAGTTCCCGGTAACCGCTGAGCCCGACGCGACGGCAGAAGCGCACGACGGTCGGTTCACTGGTTTCCGCCTCGCGCGCCAGGCGCGCCAGCGTGCCCTCGGCGGCTTCCTTCGGGTGCATCAGCACCCACCGGGCAACGCGCTTTTCGGCCGGGCTGAGGTCGGGCAGTATCCTTTTGATCGTCGAGAGCATGTAGTAAAATTACAAGATATAGTCCCCATAGTCATCTGTTTTAGGCTAAAATACGGCAAAACGTAGTAAAACTACGGATATCTGGAGGACGAGCCAATGGCTCAACTCGTGCCGGTCGATACCTTCGACCTGGTCATATTTGGCGGCACTGGCGACCTCGCCATGCGCAAGCTGCTGCCCGCGCTCTATCACCGCGACCACGACGGACAGCTCACGGCGGAGAGTCGCATCATCGCGGCCGGTCGCGGTGACCTGTCGCGGGACGAATACCTCGCAGCGGTCGAAGGCGGCTTGCGAGAGAGCCTCCGCGACGACGAGTTCGACGACGCGCAATGGCGGTCGTTCAGCGAGCGTATTCACCACGTGCAGGCGGACGCGTTCGCACACGACAAATGGCACGGGCTGGTGGAGATGCTCGCAGGCCACGAGGATCGTGTGCGCGTCGCCTATCTCGCGACGGCACCCAGCCTGTTCGGTCCGATCGCGGCGGGCATGAAGTCGAACGGACTGGTGACGGATAACAGCCGCATCGTTCTCGAGAAACCGCTCGGTCGCGACTACGAGTCGGCCTGCGAGATCAACAACGCGGTCGGTCAGTGCTACAGCGAGAACCAGGTTTTCCGGATCGACCACTACCTGGGCAAGGAAACCGTGCAGAACCTGCTCGTACTGCGTTTCGCGAATTCCCTGTTCGAGCCCCTTTGGCAACGCAACGCCATCGACAACGTCCAGATCACCGTTGCTGAAGATCTCGGCGTTGGTGGTCGCATGGAGTTCTACGACCGTGTCGGCGCTCTTAGGGACATGGTGCAAAATCACATCATGCAGCTCGTCTGCCTGTTCGCGATGGAATCGCCGTCCAGCCTGAATCATGACGCGGTGCGTGACGAGAAGATCAAGGTGCTGCGGTCGTTACGGCCTATCGGCCACGCCGACGTGCGCGCCAAGACGGTACGGGGGCAGTACACGGCAGGTGCTATCAACAAGCAGGCGGTAGCCGGCTACCGGGACGAGATGTCCGGGAACAAGAGCACCACCGAAACTTTCGTTGCGCTGAAACTCGAGATCGACAACTGGCGCTGGTCGAACGTGCCGTTCTACCTGCGTACGGGGAAGCGTCTAAAGCAAAAACACTCGGAGATCGTTGTGGAGTTCGAGCAAGTGCCGCACTCGATCTTCCCACAACAGAGCTACTCTGTAGCGCCGAACCTGCTGCGTATCCGGCTGCAGCCGGACGAGGGCGTGCAGCTGTCGGTCATGGCCAAGGAACCGGGACCCGGCGGATTTGATTTGCAACAGGTCGCGCTCGACCTGAGTTTCGAGGAGACCTTCGGCATCCGCTACCCCGATGCCTATGAGCGGCTACTGATGGAAGTGCTACGCGGCAATCCCGCGCTGTTCATGCGACGGGACGAGGTAGAGGCGGCGTGGCACTGGATCGACGGCATTGTCGAAGCTTGGGAAGCAACCGAGCAGAAGCCCGAACCTTATGTCGCCGGATCCTGGGGGCCGCCGGCCTCCTCATTATTGCTCGACCGTGATGGCCGGGCATGGCACGAAGACGAGGACGAAGACTTATGACCGATCACAGGTTTGCTACCCGCCAGGCAGCATCGGAAGCGGCGGCCGACCGTGTCGCGGAACTGCTGAAACACAGGCTGTCCCACCATCCTCTGGCGTCCGCGGTCGTCTGCGGCGGCACGACGCCGGCAGACTGCTTCGAGGCGCTGTCACAGTACCCGCTCGACTGGGACCGCGCGCGCTTTTCACTCAGCGATGAACGTTGGGTGCCCAATGATCACGAGGACAGCAACGAGAAGCTGATCCGTGATTCCCTGCTCGTCGGCAAGGCGGCGCTTGCCGAGGTCGCGCCCGTGTACGTGGCCGACGCATCGCGCGAGGAACGCTGCGACGAACTTCAGGATCCGCTACCCGTGCTGCCGTTTTCGTTTTCGCTGATCGGCATGGGCGCGGACGGCCACTTTGCATCGCTGTTTCCTGACGCGGAGAATCTCGACCTCGGTCTTGCGACCGACAGCGGGCGTCTCTACGTCCCGGTCGACACCGCTGCCAGCGAGCACCCGCGCGTCAGCATGACGCTGGCCGGCATCTCCAGGGCCGACGAGATCGTGCTGCTCTTTTTCGGCGAAGAAAAGCTCGAGGTCTACGAACGGGCAGTCGAGGAATCGAACGGTTTTCCGGTATCCCGACTGCTGCGGCAAAAACGCGCGCCGGTGAGGCTCTTTTGGGCGCCATAGACAGGGGTCACAGGCAATGAACCCAGTCATCGAAGCGGTGACGGCTCGCATCGCGGAGCGAAGCAGCAGAACGCGCCAGGCGTACCTGGCACGAATCGACAGGGCGGCGGGAGACGGCCCGTCACGAAGCCGCCTGGCCTGCAGTAACATCGCGCATGGTTTCGCGGCCTGCGGTGCGGATGACAAGGAAGCGCTTGCGGGAGACGCCGTTCCGAGCATCGGTATCGTCACCGCCTACAATGATATGCTGAGCGCGCACCAGCCGTTCGCGACGTATCCGGAGATCATCAAGAAAGCCGCGGCCGCCAACGGGGCGGTAGCGCAGGTTGCGGGCGGCGTGCCCGCAATGTGTGACGGCGTAACGCAGGGCACCGATGGCATGGACCTCTCGCTGTTCAGTCGCGACGTCATCGCGCTGTCGACAGCCATCGCCCTGTCGCACGATATGTTCGATGCAGCACTGTGCTTGGGCATCTGCGACAAGATCGTTCCCGGGCTGCTGATCGGCGCGCTGTCGTTCGGGCACCTGCCGGTCGCGTTCGTTCCGGCAGGGCCGATGGTTTCGGGGCTCGGCAACAAGGAAAAGGCCCACATTCGCGAGGAATACGCGGCGGGACGTATCGGTCGCGATGAATTGCTGGCCGCGGAGTCGGCCGCCTATCACGCTCCCGGCACCTGCACGTTCTACGGCACTGCCAACAGCAACCAGATGTTGATGGAGTTCATGGGCTTGCAGCTTCCCGGGGGATCGTTCGTCAACCCCGGCACGCCGCTGCGCGAGCGTCTCACCGAGGAGGCGGTGGCGACGGTACTCGGCGCAACGCACCTCGGCGAAAACTTCCTGCCCCTTGGCAAAGTCTTGGACGAAAAAACCATCGTCAACGGAATCATCGGCCTGCATGCAACCGGCGGATCGACGAACCACACGATCCATCTTGTCGCGATCGCCCGCGCTGCCGGGATACAGATCGACTGGCAGGACTTCGCGGATCTCTCGGACGTCGTGCCTCAGATGTCGCGCGTCTACCCTAACGGCACCGCCGATGTGAATCATTTCCACGCGGCGGGTGGTCTCGGCTTCATGATGGCGGATCTGCTCGAGCACGGTCTGTTGCACGACGACGTCAACACGATTCTCGGCCACGGTCTGCGTAATTATTGCCGCGAGCCACGGCAGGACGGCGGTGGGCTGGTATGGTCCGACGCTCCGAGCACCTCGCTCGATACAGAGATACTGCGGTCCGCCAGCGATCCCTTCAACAGCGAAGGCGGGTTGCGGCTGGTCAGCGGCAATCTCGGTCGCGCCGTCGTGAAGGTCTCCGCAGTCGCACCCGAGTTCCAGAGTATCGAGGCACCCGCCCGTGTATTCCACACGCAGCAGGCGCTGGCCGATGCCTTCCAGCGGGAGGAACTCGAGCAGGATTTCGTCGCGGTGGTTCGCGACCAGGGTCCACGCAGCAACGGCATGCCCGAATTGCACAAGCTGACGCCATTCCTGGGCCTGTTGCAGAATCGTGGCCACCGCGTCGCGCTACTGACGGACGGTCGAATGTCCGGCGCCTCAGGCAAGGTGCTGGCGGCGATACACGTCACGCCGGAAGCCGCCTGCGAGGGTCCGATTGCCAAACTGCGCGACGGTGACCTGGTGCGTATCGACGCACAGGCCGGCGTGCTGGAGGTCAGGGATTGCCCGGACTTCGACGAGCGCGATGTCTCGGAGTTTGCTGGAGAGCCGCAGGCGGGCATGGGCCGCGAACTGTTTGCCGCGTTTCGTGATGGTGCCAGCAGCGCCGAGACGGGTGCGACGTTGTTCGATACGAACAGCGTCGCGGGTGCGTCGCGCCGCGACGTGTGAGAGCATACCGGCAGCAGCACCCGTAAAGAGGCCGGCAATGAAGAAGAAATGTCTGCTGATCGGTGATATCGGCGGAACCAACGCGAGATTTGCGTTGGCGAACACCGACTCGCCCGGCTACACCCAGGTCATGGAACTGAAGTGTGCAGACTATCCGACGACTGTCGCGGCGATCCGTCATTATCTCGACGCCATCGATGCCGGGGCACCGGACGCTGTCTGCCTGGCGGCGGCCGGCCCGGTGATCGACGGTGCCGTGAAAATCACCAACAACGACTGGGAGATATCCGTCGCGGCGGTCAGTGCCGAATTCGACAAGCCTGCAGTTCGCCTGCTGAACGATTTCGGGGCGCTGGCCTACTCGATACCGTTCCTGTCACCGGACGACTCGATTGCGGTCGGACCCTATCCCGACTACCGCCTCCCGGCAGGTGACTTCAAAGCTGCGATACTTGGTCCGGGCACGGGGCTCGGTATCGCCGGTCTTTACCGTCGTGACGATCGGCTCGTGCCGATCACGGGCGAGGGTGGTCACGTCGGGTTCTCGCCCGAGACGCCGCTGCAGGTCGAGCTGTTGCAGGTGATCGCGAGGAAGTTCGATCGCGTGTCCACCGAGCGGCTGGTGGCGGGGTCGGGCCTGCCGGACGTGTACCAGGCATTAGCCGTCGTGCGCGGTGTGTCACCCACGCCGAAAAACGCGGCGGAAATTTTCGCCGATGCCGACAGGGATGAGATCGCCGCCGAGACGGTCGAGGTCTTCTTCGAGATGCTGGGGCAGGTCGCAGGCGACCTGTCGCTGACGATCGGAGCGTTCGACGCTGTATACATTGCCGGAGGCATCGCGAAACGCTACCCCGACATCCTCCACGGCAGTCGTTTCCGCAGCGCGTTCGAGAGCAAGGGTCGTTTTCGACACGTCATGGAGAACGTCGCTACGAGGCTGATCATGCACGAGCAACCGGGCCTGCTGGGCGCGGCCTACTGCGCGCTCGAACTCGTGTCCTGATCGTTGCCTTCGGGCCGCGGGGTCGACGTAATGCCGACCGTGTGACGCGGGAACGCGTCGGCATCGATAGTCTCGAGGTAGCCGTGCCACGCCGCGTAGCCAATGACCGGGATGATGGCGATCAGTCCCACGAACGCCGTTACCAGGCCGAGCAACAGCAGGGCGACGACCAGGGTAAGCCAGACCATCATGGCGAGCTTGTTGCGCAGCACCGCGTTGATGGACGTCACGATCGCCGTCACGCTGTCGACATCACGGTGCATGATCATCGGCAATGAAAAGGCGCTGGCGGAGAACGTCACCGTTGCGAAAACGGCGCCGACCATCGAACCGAAGCCCAGGTAGTTGATCCACTGCCGCAGCGTCGCCTCGCCTTCGGTCGGGAAGAACACGCTGACCATTACGGCGGCCCTGGCCCAGACGAGGAAGATAACCAGTAGCGCGAGCGCGAAAATCATCTCATTGCCGAAGTGGCGCTTGAACGCGGCTCGCACGCTGCGAGCCATCAGCGGTTCCTGCCCGCGTTCGAGCTGGGCACTGATCGCGTACAGGCCGATGCAGGTCAGCGGTGCCAGGAATACGAAGCCGCCGACCATCGAGAACATGATCCACTGGCCGCCCCGGAACCAGGCGAGCAGGCAGACGATGCCGATCAGGATGGCGACCACGAGCCCGTAGGCCATGCTCTGCTGTGGTGCCTGCATCAGGTCGGCGATGCCCATCCTGATCCAGCGGAATGGCGCGAACGGCGACAGCGTCCGGCACGGTGCAACAAATGGAAGTTCGTCGCGGTCGACACCGGCTTCTTCTGCATTCGTCATCGTCGTTCCCCCCCAAAGAGCGCGATCGCATCATCATCGTGCATTTTGCGAATGCAGGCAATCGCCGGCCCGCGCCCGGTGCCGGAAATCCTGACGGTTTCAGGCACTTGCCAGTAGGGTGCGCTGCGTCACGGCGCCCCTGAAACACGCTCCGTAGACTCGGAAGCCGGTGTGTCGCAACCGCAAGATTATTATGTCAAATCGCCCGAAATCACTGCCGTTGCAGGCGAAGATGTCGCTGGCACTGGCTGTGCTGATCGCCGCATTTATCGGGCTCAGCTACGCGATTATCGGCTCGGTCATTGCACCGGCATTTGACGACCTAGAGCGATCGGCCGCCGAAGTCGACCTCAAACGCGCGGAAATGGCGATCAAAACGGACATCGAGAACCTCGAGGCGCTGACCGCGGACTGGGCGCCCTGGGACGACATTTACTTCTACGTGCTGGGCAAATACCCGGGCTTCCAGCAATCCAACCTGGCTCGACCGACCCTCACCAACCTCGGCCTCGACCTGCTGGTCGTGTACCCGCTGAGGGGTGACTACCTCTGGGGCCAGGTACTGGTAAACGGAGAAGACGCCAGGCCTGCCGATCTCAAGGTTCTTACTCCGGGCCACCGGTCTTACGACGAGTTGACGTCACATGCGGATGCGGCCAGCCGCACGGTCGGCATCATCGACACCGGCCTCGGCCCTATGATCATCAGCTCCCGGCCGATCCTGCGATCCGACGATTCCGGTCCGGTCGCTGGCGCGCTGATCATGGGGCAGTTTCTCGACGAGAGGCGGCTGGCGCGAATGCAGGATCGCACGGAAGTCGATATGCACTGGGCGTTCGGCACCGTCGACGGCGACCAGTCAGCGATTCCAGGGGCTGTGACCCAGACCGTAGGGCCCGCCGTTATCACGAGCAGCAAAGTGCTCGTCGACATCCATGGTTCGCCGTTCGTTACCCTCACCGTCGATACGTCCCGCGATATCTCGAGCCTTGGCTCGCAGACGATCAACGCGGCACTGCTGTTTCTCGCCGTGACAGGCGTGCTGGTGACCGGCTTCGTCTGGTTCATGCTGCGCGGCACTATCCTCCGGCCGATCGAGGCACTGGCCGACCATATCGAGAAGATCCGCAGCAGCGGCGATCTGTCACGCCGCCTCGAGGCAAGTCGGGATGACGAAATCGGCGAATTGGCACGCCAGTTCGATGACCTGACCGACGAGGTGAACGATGCTCGGCAGGCGCTGCTGGACCAATCGTTCAAGGCAGGCAAGGCTGATACTGCAGCCGAGGTGTTGCACAACATCCGCAACGCAATGACGCCGATGATCAACGGGCTCGAGCGCTTGCGCAAGGCGTTCAACGCGACGGAGCGACTGCGCGTCGCGGAGGCCACGAATGAGCTCGGTGATCCGGACTGTCCGCCGGAACGCAAGCAGAAGTTCCTGCAGTACATTCGCGCGTCATTCGATCACGTCACATCCGTGGGCAAGGAGGCGGCCGACGATCTACGCATCGTGACGAAACAGGCGCGCCAAATCGAGGGCATCCTTTCGGACCAGGAGCGCTTCGCGAACATCGCGCCGGTCACCGAGACTATCGTCGTTGACGAGGTGCTGGACGAGGCATCGCACGTCATTCCGAAGCGAGCCCACGAGGACATCGAGGTGCGGATGTCCCGGCAATTGTCCGAGGTGCGGGTACACGCACACCGGATCGGCCTGCTGCAGGTGATGGGCAACCTGATCCTCAATGCGTATGAATCGATCCAGCGATGCAAGAAGTCGGATGGCCAGATCTGGGTCGATGCGAAACCGGAGATGGTCGACGACACGCCGATGGTGCGGGTCACGATCAGTGACAACGGTACGGGTTTCAACGAGGACATCGGCGACAAGATGTTCCAGCGGGGTTACACGTCCAAGGAGGAGGGCAGTACCACGGGCCTGGGCCTGCACTGGTGTGCCAACGCGGTCGCAGGCATGGGCGGGCGTATCGGGGCGCAAAGTCGCGGCCTGGGCCAGGGGGCCTGTTTTCACGTGTTGCTGCCGGCGGCACAGGGAGGCTGATGGTGTATACGATCAACGGTCAGGAATACATACGGGTGCTGGTGGCCGACGACGATGAACACGTACTCGACTGCTATCGCGACGCTTTCTGCGAGGACGAAGGAACCAGCCGGCTGCGCGCGCTGGACGACCTCGCCGCCGAGCTGTTCGATCCCGACGAGGCTGGCGACGAGCAACCCAAATTCGACCTGGTCGCGTGCAGCCAGGGCGAGGAGGCGATTCGCAAGGCGCGCTCGGCGGCCGACAAGGGCAGGCCCTTCGACGTCGTCATACTCGACGTACGTATGCCGCCCGGGATCGATGGTGTCGAGGCCGGCAGCCAGATTCGCAAGCTCGATCCCGACGTCGAGATCGTTTTCGTAACGGGTTTCTCGGACGTGCCGCTCGATGAGCTGCAGCGTCGGGTTCCGCCCCCCATGCGCCTGCACTACTTCAACAAGCCGCTGTCTTTCGAGCAGCTCGCGCAGGACGTCGTAACGATGGTCCGATCACACTGATGGAATGACGATGTTTGACCTCGAACCCAAGATTACCAACCGCATACTCGTTGTCGACGACGATGCGGCACTGATCAACGAGTACGTGCGCTGCCTCGGCGAAGACTTCGAGCCGGACATAGCGACGACGACGCTGGGCGACCTCGAGAAGGTGCTGTTCGGTGAGGATACCGACGAACGCGGTGCAGCATCGTTCGAGGTACACTCGCGCAACCAGGGTGAGGCCGCGGTCGAAGCCGTGCGGTTGGCGACGCTCAAAGGCGAACCGTTTTCGATCGTGTTCCTCGACATCCGCATGCCGCCCGGCATGGACGGCCTCGAGGCGGCGAAGCAGATCCGTCTGCTGGACGAGCACGTCAACATCGTCCTCGTCACCGGTTCTCTCAGCGCGGACCCGGACAACCTCGGCAAGCAGATTCCGCCGGCCGACAAGATCTTCTTCTTCAAGAAACCGTTCCACGCCGTCGAGTGCCGGCAGCTCGCCGCTGCCTTGTGCGGAAAGTGGCATGCCGATGCCGCGCTCCGCCACGCGAACGAGGAGCTCGAGCGGCGCGTCGAAGCCCGTACTGCGGCACTGCATAAACTCGCGTACTACGACCCGGTGACGCGGTTGCCGAACCAGCTGCTGTTGCTCGAGGAACTGCAGGGCTTGATACAGAAGGCTGAAAAGGAGGAGGGCGACACCGTCGCGGTGCTATTGGACATCGATCGGTTCAGTTTCATCAACGAAACGATGGGCTTCGAGTCGGGTACGGAGCTGCTGCGGTCCATCGGCAATCGACTGTCACGCCGTCTCTGCGAGGATCAGAAGGGCAACGGGGCAATCGTCGGCCGCTTCGGTTCGGACGAGTTCGCCCTGCTGATGCCGGGAGTCGCTTCGGAGGACGCGATCAGGGACCTCGCCGAGTCGGTCAAGCAAATGGTCGAGGAACCGTTCCTGATCAATGGCAGGGACCTACACCTGAAGGCGAGCATCGGGGTTGCGTGGCACCCGGTCCACGGGCGCGACGCACGCACCGTATTCCGCTGCGCGGAGGCCGCACTGCATCGTTCGATGCGCAGCCTCGATAGCGCAATCACCTATTACCACAGCGAGATGCGGTTTCGCGCTCGCCACAAGTTCGATCTCGAAGCCGAGTTCCGGCGTGCGATCGATACCGGGCAAATCACGCCCTGGTACCAGCCTCAACAAAGCACGGTAACCGGCCAGATCGCGGGGCTCGAGGCGCTGGCTCGGTGGATACGCCCGGACGGTTCTCTCGTGCCACCGTCGGACTTCGTGCCGTTGAGCGAGGAGATGGGTGTTTCCGATGTGCTGTTCAAGACGATCATGACCCGGGTAGTCCGAGACATTGCGGCCTGGCGCAGTGAGGGCGACTGGACTATCCCGGTGAGCGTCAACCTGTCGGCGCACCAGCTCCGTAACCGCAATCTCGTCGCTATGATCAAGGACATGCTTGGCGAGGCAGGGGTCAGCGAGCGACTGATCAACCTGGAGCTGACCGAGACGGTGCTGCTCGAAGACCTGACGATTGCCCAGCCCGTCCTCGACGACCTGGCGGCATTCGGCGTCGGAATACACATCGATGACTTCGGGACCGGGTACTCGAGTCTGAGCTACCTCGCGCAGCTGCCGGTGCAGACGCTCAAGATCGACCAGAGTTTTATATCGCAGCTTTCCGACGCCGAGGAGTCGAAGACCACGACCCGCGTCGTCGAGGCTATCATCGCGCTCGGCAAGGCGATGGGCCTGGAAGTCGTCGCCGAAGGTGTCGAGACGGATCGACAGTACGCGATCATCAGACGGTTGGGTTGCGATCTCGCACAGGGCTATTTCATCGCGAAGCCGATGTCGGCCGAGCAACTGATTACCTGGTGCCGGGGCTACGAAGACACGCAGAGCATCAAGCACGGTTCCGCCATCGTCGATATCGACAAAGCGCGCGTTTAGTCACAATTGCTGCGGTCGGTTTCTGCCAGACCGGTGGGAGGGGCCGTCCGGTACTGCCGCAGGGTGTCCTGGATAACCACATCGCTTCTTGATTTACACCGGGTGGCCCGTTACAAAGGGCAACCACCTTGCGACGCTTCGGAACCGACCTTCATGAGACACAATTACACACTGCCTGTGCTGGCGACACTTGTCGTGCTGGCCGCCTGCTCCGGCGATGACACGGAATCAAGTCAACCAGCTTCATCCGAGCCACGGGACACTACGGCGGGCATGGAACAGGGTGCGACGAACGAGCCCGACGCATCCACTGCTCCGGTCCGTTCAGGCAAAGACATCGAGGAGATCGAGATCGTGACAGGACTGACGAAGAAAGTACTGAGGGAAGGGGCCGGGCGTGCTGCGGCGGTGGGAGACACCGTCGAGGTTCACTATACCGGCTGGTTGTACGATCCTGAGGCCGAAGACGGTCGAGGCGAGAAGTTCGACAGCTCTGTCGATCGTGGCGATCGATTCCGCTTTCCGCTCGGGGCTGGTCGCGTCATCAAGGGCTGGGACCAGGGTGTCGAGGGCATGCTCGTCGGCGAGGTACGCGAACTGAAGATTGCGCCGGAACTGGGCTACGGAGACCGGGGTGCCGGAGCCGTGATTCCGCCCGGCGCGACGCTTGTTTTCGAGATCGAGCTGTTCGGACCCACCGAAGATACGAAATAGTCGTGCGGCCAGGAATAACTGCTGGTCGGTGATCCGCTTGAGTCGCCGAACTCAACTTTGTTTTGGCGCTCTGTTTTCGAGATTGAAAAAAGGCACGCAAGGTCTCCCATGCGTGCCTCTTTTCTGAATGTAGATACGTTCGGTTCTCGATGACGCTGAGAAAGACCCGTCGATTCAATCACCGAAAGGAATGTGTATGCCGAGGCTCCAGAGGTTGTCTACCAGGTCGTCTTCCTCAGTCGCGGTCTCGAGACGGTAGGTGTACTCGCCGCGCAGCGCCACGTTGGACTCGAACATGTCGAGATAGAAACCGGCGCCCAGCAGGCCCATGGAGCCCTCCTCGTTACGGGAGGGGCCGGCCGCATCGATCTCGAAATAACCCACGCCGATGTGCACGTAAGGGCTGAACTTCTCGCTACGCCGGAAAACGCGCTGGAAGTCGAGTCCGAGCGCCAGGTGATCCTGGTCGTTACCGCTTACCATCGCGGCCGTGACGAAGGCCTCGACGTTCCAGTTCTCGCTCAGCGCGTAGCCCATACCGAGGTGGCCGCCGTTGACGCCGTCCTCGGTATTGCGATCTTCATCGTCGTCCATGTAGGTGATCATGATCGAAAGGTATCCCTGTCCTGCGTCGGCATCGGCCCATGCGTTCTCCGCACCCGCAAACGCGACTAAAGTCGCTGCGATAACGCAAATGCTTGTTCTCATTGATTTGACTCCATAGGTTTTTCCCTGGCTTCGATGCACGCGGCAACGTGTCAGGATTCGAGCTGAGCGAATTGACGAGAATGAACGCATCAAAGTCCCCGCACTTTGTCGCCTCGCGCCGCTTTCGGGCATCGAGGCTGAATCTGCCGTTCGTTTCGGGCATGTCTGGATTCTTTACGCCGCGATTCTATCATCTGAACACCCGGAGGGTGCAACAAACCGGAGCTCCGGGGGGCGTCATCCACGGTGTGACGCGTGACATGGGGAACGCCTTCATCGTCAGATAAATCAGGTGCTTACTCAATGCAAGAAACAGCAGGGCAACAACTGCCTGGCAGGTTCGAGGGGTACAAGGACAAGGCAGGCGAGCATCGCTTTCGGCTGCCCGTGACAGCCGTTCACCGTGGATCGCCGCCGGGGCGCTGCTGGTCCGGGGTCTTGCCGCCGAACAAGTTGCCCGCGTCCACGCCCCACTGCGTGATGACCGACACCGTGTCGGCGACGGTGCCGTCGATGCGACTGACTCGTTCCCCGGGAACCACGTACAGGTTGCCGATCGTCGCGACCGGTGCCGTCGGTATGAACACGGCGCAGCGGCCATCCGGCAGCGTCTCGACGAGAAAACCCATCGCGCGGGCGCCGGACGAGTAGATGTCGACCTCGACGGGCGCGAACTCGGTGCCCTCGATTCCCGCAAAGCGCTGCGTCAGACTGGCGATGGCGCCGTACATCGGAATGCGCTTCGCAACGTTCCGGGCGAACCATCCTCGCAGTGCGCCTCCGAGGCGAGTCCGGACGAGCAGACCCGTCGCGAAACACAGGCCCACCAATGCCAACAGTGCGATGCCCGAGATCAGCAGTGCATCGTCGATGCCGAGGCCCGTCAACGCAACGAATTCCCTTGCGACGTTGTACAGTCCGAGCAAGATCTGGCCGAGAACGAACAACACGATCGCAATCGGCACTATGACCAGCAGGCCACCCAGCGCAGTCGTCCTGATGAAGTTGATGAATCGGCTCACGGCAACGGTCTCCAATTTGATTTGACAATAACCTTCACGCCCGCCACGACGGCTGTCAACCAATCGTCCCGGTGCTCGTTGTAATACCTGAAAACGTAACGTATGGACACGAGGAGAAGATCATGGACTCGAGGAAATTTATGATCACGCTAGCCACCCTGCTGCTGTTGAGCGGTACCGCGATGGCCGACACCGGCGACAGGGTCGAGCGCCGCTTCGACGAACGCGGCGACCGCATCGAGGAGCGGCTCGACGCCCGAGGCGACCGTATCGACCGACGGCTGGACCGCCGGTCGGACCGCGCAGAAAACCGCGGCCGCGATCGCCTCTCCGAGCGCCTGGATCGCCGGGGCGACCGCATCGACAACAAGCTGGACCGCAGGGGCGAGCGCGCCGACAGGCGCAACGATCGCCGCGGCCAGCGAGCCGATCGGCGCATCGATCGACGCCAGCGCCGCCAGTAGGCGCGGACCACATATGCCGGCGGCCCAGCAGGGTCGCCGGCTTTTTTTGCGCCTGCGATGTGGCTCCGCTAGGCTACTGCCATTCGTCTACAGGCACGACTCTATGTCCAAACGCAGCTGGTCGATCGATTCGCTCGTCCTCATTTTCTCGTTCATCGTCGTCGCCCAGCTTCTGTCCTATGCTATTCCGCACGGCAGCTATGAGCGGGCACCCGTAGAAGGCGAGCCGCACCGAACCGCCGTCGTGGCCGGCACTTACGAAGCCCTGACCGGTGAGGAGGACATCACGCTGCCGCCCTGGCATTTCCTGCTGGCGATCAGTAACGGGCTTGCGTCGGCGCAGGCGATTATCTTCCTGATCTTCCTGGTCGGCGGCGTCATCGAGGTGCTGCGCAGGACCGGGGCCATCGACGCGGCACTGCACGGTGCCGTGGAAAAGCTGGGCAAGACGCCGGGGCTGCTAATCGGCGGCTGCCTGCTGCTGTTCAGCATCGGCGCCTACACGATCGGCATGGGTGAGGAGTACGTGCCGCTCGTGCCAATCATCGAGACGATGAGCCTGGCCATGCGCATGGATGCCGTGGTCGCCATGGGCATGGTCTGGATTCCCTACGGTATCGGTTGGGCGTGCGCCGGCATCAACCCATTCGGTGTGTTGATCGCGCAGGACATTGCCAACGTGCCACTGACCTCGGGCTGGGGCCTGCGGGTTGCAATGATGTTCGGGTTCCTGGCTGTCGCCTTTCACCACCTGTATCGCTACGCGATGCGGGTTCGGAATGACCCGTCGACGAGCCTCGTCGCGCACGTCGACTACACCGACGGTTTCGAACCGCCCGCGGACCTGAAGCTGGACGGGCGCCGGATCGCCGTCCTCGGGGTCTTCGTGCTGGGCATTGCGGGTTTCGTTTACGGCGTGGCGCAGCACGGGTGGTACATCCCGGAGCTCAACGCGGTGTTCCTCGCAATAGGCCTGGTCGCCGCAGCGATTGCCCGCATGCCTGCCGGTGAAACGAGCCGCACGTTCATAGAAGGTGCTGCGGCCATGACGCCGGCCGCATTGCTGGTAGGGTTCGCTCGAACGATCGAAGTCGTCCTCACCGACGGCCAGATCATCGACACGATCGTCTTTGCGATCGCCGGCCTGCTCGAAGGAATGCCGGCGGAGGCGTCTGCCATCGGCATGCTGGTCGTTCAGACGATCTGCAATTTCTTCATCCCGTCGGGCAGCGGCCAGGCGTTCGTAACGATGCCGATCATGTCACCGCTGGCGACACTGACCGATGTGCCGCAGCAGACCGCCGTGCTCGCGTACCAGTTCGGCGATGGCTTCACCAACATGATCGTCCCCACCAGCGCGCTGGTCATGGGTGCGCTGGCTCTCGGCCGCGTGCCCTACTCGGCGTGGTTTCGATTCGTGGGGCCGTTACTCCTGAAGATCTTTGCGTTGGCCGCGGTATTCCTGGTGCTGTCGATGCACATTGGCCCGATGGTCGGTTTCTCGACTTAAGCGCGCCGGTACCACGTGACGTGGTCGGCATCGGTATCAGCCGTCATGTCACCCGTATTGCACAGGTAGTTGAGGTGCGCGATGGCCTCGCCGGTCGCCATGATGCGGTTGCCGTCGTTGATCGCCGACCGGTAGATCGCTGCGAAAAGGTCGGTTACCCGTCGCGGCTCGGTGCAAACCTCGAGAAGCTGATCGAGCCTTTCAACGTGCTCCTTGCGTAGTTCTTCGAGACGCCGGTGAGCGCCGCGGAACGGTTTGCCGTGTGCTGGCAGGACGAGCACGTCCGGCGGCAGTCGTTTTTCGAGCTTATCGAGCGACGCGAACCAGTCCGCCAGCGGGTCGGCGGTGGGCTCAGTCGGCCAGACGCTGACATTCGGGGAGATTGCCGGCAACAGCATGTCCCCCGCGATCAACAGTTTGCGCTCGCTGTCGTACAGGCAGGCGTGCTCCGGTGAATGCCCGCGGCCAATGATGACCTCCCAGTGAGAGGATCCGAAGGCAATCCTGTCGCCGTCCGCCATGCGCTTGTAGGCCTCGGGAAGCGCATGCACGAAGCGGCCGAACATGCCGAAATTCTTTTGATAGATCGCAAGCTGTTCAGGAGTGAAACCCGCAGCCCTGTAGAAGCGAATGCCTTCTTCCGGCGCCGGTTTGCCGGTGTCGGCCGCGAGGATTCGGCACAGCAGGTATTCGTCGCGCGTCATCCACAGGTCGACGTCGAACTCGTGCACCAGCCAGCCGGCGCAGCCGACGTGGTCCGGGTGCAGGTGCGTCGCGACGACGTGGCTCGCCGGATCGCCTCGCATCGCGCCTTCGAAGGTCTGCTGCCAGATGTCCCGGCTGCGACTCGTATCGATGCCGGTATCGACAATGACCCACGCCGCATTGTCGCGTATCAACCACAGGTTGATGTGATTAAGCGCAATCGGCAACGGCATCCTCAACCAGGCGATATCGTCGGCAATGTCCATCGTCTCACCCTCTCGAGGACGGTCGTCGAACTCGTAGCTGATCGTCTCCATGACACGATGTTCGCACGACCAACGCTTGATTGCGCTATTCTGCGCTGAATTCACCGGCGCATATCTTGACTGTCGACAAGCCCTCATCCCGACTCGCATTGCGGTTCCTCGCGCCGTCCCTGCTCGGCGTGCTGGTCTTCCTCGTTCCCGTCCGATGGGATGGAGATCTGACCATCGGGATCGGCATCGTCACGCAGTGGGTCAGGGCATTAATGGGCGATTACGGACTGCAGGTCGTCGTCCTTGTCACGGTCATCACATCCATTCTGACGCTCTGCGCTACGGTCTTCCGAATACCGGTGCTGCGCGCCAGCGGACCGCTCGGCGGCCTATTCGATGTGCCAGTTACCTGGTTACTAACAAGGCTCGCCGGCACGCTGTTCGGTCTCATGTACCTGTTCCAGATCGGGCCTGCCGTGCTTATCTCTGACGAGATCGGCGGCGCCGTGTACGAGGGCATTGCGATCAACGTGGTGTCGGTCTATATCAGCGCGTGTTTCCTGCTGCCGCTGCTGACCGAGTTCGGTTTCATGGAGTTCGTCGGCACGCTGGCACGACCGGTGTTCCGCAAAGTCTTCCGGCTGCCGGGCCGCGCTGCCATCGACGCGACCGCATCCTTCGTCGGCGCATCGGCGATCGGCTTGCTGATCACGATCGGTCAGTACGAACGACGCCACTATACGGCGCGTGAGGCGGCCGTAATCGCCGCAAACTTTTCGGTTGTTTCGATCCCGTTCTCACTCGTCGTCGCGAACGTGTCCGGCATTGGTCGACATTTCGTACCCTGGTATGGCGTCGTCGTCCTGACCTGCCTGGTCGCGGCCTTCATCACGCCGCGGCTACCGCCACTATCGCGCAAGGCGGACGAATACATCGATGCGTCATTGCCCGGAATCCCGGACCACGAGGAGTCTTCTGAATCGTTACTCGCCGAGGCCTGGCGAAAGGCCACGGAGCGGGCTGGCAAGTCTCCGGGCGTCGCCGAGTTCCTCGTCAATGGTGCGCAGAGCCTGGCGTTTTTTCTCTTTTCCGTCGTTACCGCCGCGATGGCACTCGCCACTGTCGCAGCACTGCTGACGCTGCACACGCCGATCTTCGCGTGGCTGGG
>JAAUXZ010047819.1_pt1 | contig 19269 bp, 13 predicted proteins | sample 7278131 | NCBI WGS metagenome assembly JAAUXZ01 (sample SAMN14350119, study PRJNA611818) | marine sediment metagenome | isolation source: surface marine sediment (3m) | place: French Polynesia: Moorea | collected 2018-08 | reverse complement strand
GAAGAGGAAGGAAACCAATAGAAGAATCTTTATCCAGTTGGGATAAAGCGTGTTTGAGTGCATCATGACGACCACCCCGCTAAGCTCCTGATTAATTATGTACTGCTGTTTATTTCATTAGATCAAACGGAATAAGCGCAATCACTGATTCAGGTCATGATTTGAGCTGTCACTATCGCCAGGATGACATGAAAATGATCAGCGGTAGCGGTTTTCTCTCCTAAGCGTCATCAAGAGCTTGAGTGAGTTACCTGATATGATCAAAACCAGTATAATCCCGCGGGTTTAAAACACCCGCCGCCAGCATGCCCATCATCACCACTAAAAACCTCTACCACAGCTTCGGTGAAGCACCGGTCCTCGACCATGTCAACCTGAGCATCGACCGTGGCGAGCGTATCTGCCTGGTCGGCCGCAACGGCGAGGGCAAATCCACCCTGCTCAAGCTGCTGGCGAAACAGATCAAGCCAGATGAGGGCGAGGTGACCTATGCACGTGATATCCGGGTCGCCGAGTTACGCCAGGAAGTGCCGGAGTCGTTGGCGGGCAGCGTTTACGATGTGGTCGCTGAGGGGGTCGGCGAGCTGGGCAAGATGATCACCGACTGGCATCACGCGGCACTGGACGCAGCCACCGATCCAACTGCGTTGCAGCGCCTGGAAACCCTGCAGCACGAGATCGAGACCCAGCAGGGCTGGAATCTCGAGCAACGCATCAGCTCCACCATCTCCCTGCTCAAACTGCCGGCCGATGCAAACTTCGATGCGCTGTCCGGTGGGGTAAAACGCCGGGTGTTGCTGGCCCGCGCGCTGGTCGCGCAACCCGACCTGTTACTGCTGGACGAGCCGACCAACCACCTGGATATAGATGCGATCCTGTGGCTAGAGGAATTCCTCAAAGCATTCGACGGCGCGATCCTGTTCATCACCCATGACCGTTCGTTTCTGCAGAACCTGGCCACTCGCATAATCGACCTCGACCGGGGTCAGCTGACCAGCTGGCCTGGCAGTTATGCCAGGTATCTGCAAGCCAAGCAGCAGCAGCTGGATGCCGAGGAAACCGCCAACGCACTGTTCGACAAGAAGCTGGCGCAGGAGGAGGCGTGGATTCGCCAGGGCATCAAGGCGCGGCGGACGCGTAACGAGGGCCGGGTCCGCGCATTGAAACAGATGCGCGAGGAACGCAGCCAGCGCCGCGAGCAATTGAACAAGGCCCGACTCACCGCGCAACAGGCGGAACTGTCCGGCAAGATCGTCATCGAGGCGGAACAGGTCGATTTCCGCTGGCAGGACCAGGACATCATCAGGGATTTCTCCTGCAAGATTCTGCGCGGCGACAAGATCGGTATCATCGGCCCCAATGGCTGCGGCAAGTCAACCCTGATCCAGCTGCTGCTGGGGGAGGTCAATCCTGCGGGCGGTAAAATCAAGACCGGCACCAAGCTCGAGATTGCCTACTTCGATCAGCACCGCAACACCCTGGACTCCGGGAAATCGGTGCGCGACAACATCGCCGATGGCTCGGACAAGGTCGAGATTAATGGCAGTAGCCGCCATGTCATCGGCTACCTGAAGGATTTCCTGTTCAGCCCCAAGCAGATGAATACCCCGGTCTCCACCCTGTCCGGGGGAGAACGCAACCGCTTGATGCTGGCCAAGTTGTTTACCCGGCCGTTCAACCTGCTGGTGATGGACGAGCCAACCAACGACCTGGATATGGATACCCTGGAACTGCTGGAGGAACTGCTCGCGGAGTACCAGGGTACCTTGCTGCTGGTCAGTCATGACCGCAGCTTCATCGATAACCTGGTGGATTATTGTTTCGTGTTCGAGGGCAAGGCCGTGGTCAATGAATATGTCGGCGGCTACCAGGATTGGCTGCGTCAGCGGCCGGCACCCACAGCAGCGCCGGCAACGGTCTCCGCCAAATCGGCCGCTAACCGGCCCGCGAAAAAACGCCAGAAGCTCGGTTACAACGAACAACGCGAACTGAAAGCCCTGCCGCGCAAGATCGAAAAACTGGAGGAGCAGATCGGCGAGATACAGCAAAACATGGCCCAACCCGGGTTCTATCAGCAGGACCCGACTGCGATCAGCCAGACCCAGCAACAGTTAAAACAGCAGGAAGCCGAACTCGAACAGCTGTATCAACGCTGGGAACAACTGGAAAGCCTTGACTAGGCTTTATCGACCCGGCAGGAATATAGTTACAGGGCCAGATCGACCAGGGCCTCGATCTGCTTGATCGTGATCACCCCGCGCCGGGTTTCCAGCAAGCCCTGTTTCTGCCAGCGTGACAGGTGGCGCGAGATGATCTCGCGCGCGGTACCCAGCTCGGTCGCCAATTCCGATTGTTTACAGTTGACGGTCTGGTCCTGGCCCATTTTTTCGATCAGCAGGCCGGCCAGGCGATTTTCCATCGGCAGGAAGGCATGCGAGGCAAACCGGTCCACTACCTGCTTGAAGCGAGAACCAATGTTGTTCAGGATCCAGTGATGGAACTTGCTCGAGCTGTTCATCCACTGGTGAAACTGCTCTTTATCCGCCCAGCAAAACCAGCCGTCGCTGTCGGCGGAGATGATATAGCTGTAATTGTCATCGTTGATCAGGTTGATCAGTGAGTGGATACATAACTGGCCCGGTTCGATGCGGTACAGCAACATCGCCCGCCCTTGCGGATTCTGCAGTTCTACCCGTACCTGGCCCTTACCCAGCAGCATGAATCGATTACAGGGTTCGCCCGGCTTGAACAAAATATCGCCCTCGTTGAAGGCCTGCTTTTTCCAATCGTAATGATTCAGCTCCGGCATTTCCTTGACCACCGGGAACACGTTGGACAGCACTTTTTGTTCAGCAATCTTTAATTCCAGCGAGGAATCTTTCTGCACCACACGAATATCTCCTGTAACGGGGAAACGACTTCAACCCGCATTATAGTGAATATATTTGTTTCAGCTATGGATAAAAAAATCACTTGATTTGTCAAAAAGCCTCGGCAATCAGGCTTTTTTTGCTATGATGCGCACAATTTATTATTGACGTAACCTCTGTGTCTCAAGGTAGCAGCGAACAGATAGAATTAAACGTCCTCGACAGATCAGAACACTCGATTTCACGCCAGCAGATTTCCGAATCGGCGTTGAAAGTCTTATATCGACTGGATAAAGCCGGCTATCGGGCCTGCCTGGTCGGCGGTGGAGTCAGGGACGTGTTGCTGGGTAAACAACCCAAGGATTTCGATGTGGCTACCGACGCCACACCGGACGAAGTGCGTGCGTTATTCAAAAACAGCCGCCTGATCGGGCGCCGCTTTCGCCTGGCCCATATTCGCTTCGGCCGTGAAGTCATCGAGGTTGCCACCTTCCGCAGCCTGGCCGCGGACTCCAGCAAGACCGAACTCAGTAAAGACGGCCGCATCCTGCGCGACAATACCTTCGGCAGCATCGAGGAGGACGCGCTGCGGCGGGACTTCACCATCAATGCCCTGTATTACGACATCCATGATTTCTCGGTGCTCGATTATGCCCAGGGTATCGAGGACCTGAAGAACTCGACCCTGAAACTGATCGGCGACCCCGCGGTCCGCTACAAGGAGGACCCGGTGCGCATGCTGCGCGCGGTCAGGTTCGCGGCCAAACTCGATTTCTCGATCGAACAGTCGGCCGCGCGGGCGATCTATGATCATGGCCGTTTGCTGCGAGACATCCCGCCGGCCCGGTTATATGACGAGGTATTAAAGATATTTCATAGCGGCCACGCGCTGCGCGCCTACCAGTTGCTGCGCCATTTCGACCTGTTCGGCTACCTGTTCCCGGCGCTGGAAAAATACCTGAACTCGGATCCTTCCGAGGTCATGCTCGACTTTATCGAACAGGCCCTGGTCAACACCGATGAGCGGGTCAGGCAGGACAAACCGGTATCCCCGGCTTTCATCTTTGCCGCCCTGCTATGGCCGCTGGTGCATCAACGTGCGATCCAATTGCAATCGGAACAGATCAGCACAATACCGGCGCTGCATAATGCCGGTAGTGAGATCTTCCAGCGCCAGGTCCAGACCATCGCGGTACCCCGCCGTTTCAGCCAGATCGCCAAGAACATCTGGGCCATGCAGCCGCGCTTCAGCAACACCCGCGGTAAACAGCCCCTGCGCCTGCTCAACCATCCAAACTTTCGCGCCGGCTATGATTTTTTCTGCATCCAGTCGATGGTTGGCCTGAGCACTCACCAGTTGTGCCAGTGGTGGACCCGCTTCCAGCAGGAGCAGCAACAGAACGAATCCAAAGACAATAAACCCCGGCGCGGCGGCCATCGTCCACGCCGCCATCGCCGACCACGCAACCGCTCGCAGGCGTCATGAAAAGGCCCGTCATTACCTACATAGGCATAGGCAGCAACAAGGCCGACCCGGTGCAGCAGGTCATCAATGTCATGCCCGCCCTGAACCAGCTGCCAGAGACCGAATTACTCGGATATTCCGGGTTTTATCAAAGCGAGGCGGTCAGTGAGATTAAACAGGATGATTACATCAATGCAGTGGCCAAGCTCAGCACCGGGCTCGAACCCTTCGAGCTATTACTTGAGTTGGAAGCGATAGAACATGCGTTTTACCGCCAGCGTACCCCGGGGGTCAAAGATGAGCCCAGAACCATGGATCTCGACATCCTGTTGTACGACAACCTGTTTCACACCGACTCGCACCTGACCCTGCCCCACCCGCAAATGCACCAGCGTTTGTTTGTTTTACTACCCTTGAAAGAGGTTGCCGGTGATATGTATATTGCCGGCCTGGGCAGCCTAGATTACCTGATTGAACAGGCACCACCGTTGCGGATCAAGCGGCTGGATTAGCCTCGCTTTAACTGCAGGTATCGAAACATCCCGGTCCAATTCTGTATTTTCCCGGTTTACCTTATAATGAGTTGCAAGACTTTTTGTGCGGTGCAATACTTGGCCGCCGGTAAAACCATCCAATAATAATATGTACATACCCAAACCGCTGGATAAGAAAATCACCATTCCTTATCTCAATCAGCTCAAACAACAAGGGGAGAAATTCGCCTGCCTGACCGCCTATGATTTCTGTTTTGCCCAGGTGCTGGAACAGGCCGGGGTCGAGGTGGTGCTGGTCGGTGATTCGTTGGGCATGGTGATCCAGGGCCATGACACCACCCTGCCGGTTACCGTTGGTGACATCGAGTACCATGCGGCGGCGGTCAACCGCGGACTTGAACATGCGATGCTGATCGTCGATATGCCGTTCGGTTCGTTGAACTCGCAGCAACAGGCGCTGGATAATGCCAGCCAACTGATCAAACGCAGCGGTGCCCAGGTGGTCAAGCTGGAGGGTGGCATCACCCAGATCCGCACCGTCGAGATCCTGAGCAAATATTCGATCCCGGTTTGCGCGCACCTGGGCCTGCAACCGCAATCGGTGCATAAACTGGGCGGTTACCGGGTCCAGGGGCGCGAGCATGACAGTGCCATCGAGATGAAAGACACCGCGTTGCAATTACAGGAGGCTGGTGCCGACCTGTTGCTGTTGGAGTGCGTTCCGCAACAGCTGGCGACCGAGATTACCGAGCTGTTACAGATCCCGGTGATCGGGATTGGGGCCGGGGTCAACTGCGATGGACAAATCCTGGTGCTGCAGGATATCCTCGGCATCAGCGGCAAGGCACCGAGTTTCTCCAAGAACTACATGCAACAGCAGAACTCGATCCAGGATGCCATCAGCGCCTATGTCGGCGAGGTAAAAAATCAAAACTTCCCGGACGCCTCACATTGCTTCAGTTGATCTTTAATCAAGCCTAAGCGGACAGACATGTTACAGGTGCATAACAACAAAGAGTTGATGGCGCAGATCCGGGAGTGGAAACAGCTCGGCCAGAGCATTGCCATCGTACCGACCATGGGCAACCTGCACCAGGGCCACCTGTCCCTGCTCCAGCTCGCGCAAAACCAGGCCGACAAGCTGGTCAGCAGTATCTTTGTCAACCCGATGCAATTCGGGCCCAAAGAAGACCTCGATAGTTATCCCAGGACCCTGAAACAGGACTGCAAGGCGCTGATGGAACACCGCTGCGACCTGGCCTTCCTGCCCGGCACCCAGGATTTATACCCGCAGGGCCTGGACCAGATCACCCAGGTCGAGGTGCCGGATATCACCGAACGTCTCGAGGGTAAGTTTCGCCCCGGGCATCTGACCGGGGTCAGCACCATCGTGCTCAAATTATTCAACCTGGTACAGCCCGATCTGGCCCTGTTTGGCAAGAAGGATTATCAGCAATGGCGGATGATCGATAAAATGGTCCACGACCTGAACCTGCCGATCGATATCATTGCCGGTGAGACCGTGCGCGAGGCCGACGGCCTGGCCATGAGTTCGCGTAACCAATACCTGGATCGCGATCAACGTCGTACCGCGGCGAATATCTATCAGCAATTGCAATGGGTGGTCCAACAGATCCACGCCGGCAACGAGCACTTCGAGGAGTTGACCACGCTGGCCAGCAAGGCGTTGACCGACTTCGGATTCAAGGTGGATTACTTTACCATCTGTAATCGCCGCAGCCTGCATCTGCCAAATCCCGGCGATCCGCTGGTGGTGTTGGTGGCGGCACACTTGGGAAATACCCGCTTAATCGATAATATGGAGGTCTGAACAGTACAGACCTGCAACTGCCGCAGCGGCTGCATCCCAGGCAGCCACTGTAGATTAACCATAACAAACCTGGAGGAGACGACAATATGAAACTTGAATCACTGGCACTGCATCATGGCTACGAGTCCGAGCCCACGACCAAGGCGGCGGCGGTGCCGATCTACCAGACGACTTCCTACACCTTCGACGACACCCAGCATGGTGCCGACCTGTTCGATCTGAAGGTCGTTGGTAATATCTATACCCGGATCATGAATCCCACCACCGCGGTGCTGGAACAACGCCTGGCGGAAATGGAGGGCGGTATCGGCGCGTTGGCGGTGGCCTCCGGTATGGCAGCGATCACCTATGCGATCCAGTGCATCACCGGCAGCGGCGACAACATTGTCAGTACCTCGCAACTTTACGGCGGCACCTACAACCTGTTCGCCCACACCCTGCCCAAGCAGGGGATAGAGGTGCGCATGGCTTCCTATGACGACTTCGAGGCACTGGAAGGTTTTATCGATGACAAAACCCGGGCGGTGTTCTGTGAATCCATCGGCAACCCGGCCGGTAACGTGGTGGATATCGAAAAACTGGCCGAGATTGCGCACCGTCACGGGGTACCCTTGATCGTCGATAATACCGTGGCCACTCCCTACCTGTGCCGCGCCTTCGATCATGGCGCTGATATCATCATCCATTCACTGACCAAGTATATCGGCGGTCATGGCACTACCATCGGCGGCATCATTATCGACTCCGGCAAATTCGACTGGGCCGCCAACAAGGAGCGCTTCCCGATGTTGAATGAACCGGACCCTTCCTATCATGGGGTGGTGTATACCGAGGCACTGGGCCCGGCAGCCTACATCGGCCGCTGTCGGGTGGTCCCGCTGCGCAATACCGGTTCCGCGCTGTCACCGCATAGTGCGTTCCTGATTCTGCAGGGGCTGGAAACACTCGGTCTGCGCATGGAGCGTCACTGTGAAAATGCGCTACTGGTGGCGCAGAACCTGCAAAACCACGACAAGGTGGAATGGGTCAGTTACGCCGCCCTGCCCGATAGCAAGCATCACGCGAACTGCCAGAAGATCACCAATGGCCAGGCCTCCGGGATCCTGAGTTTTGGCATCAAGGGCGGCAAAGAGGCCGGGGCACGTTTCATCGATGCGCTGCAAATGATCCTGCGCCTGGTCAACATTGGCGACGCCAAGTCGCTGGCCTGTCACCCGGCCACGACCACCCACCGCCAGCTGTCGCCCGAAGAGCTGGCAACTGCTGGTGTATCCGAGGACCTGGTGCGCATTTCGGTCGGGATCGAACATATCGACGATATCCTGGCCGATCTAAACCAGGCGCTGCAGCAGGCCTGAGCATCACAGATGAATGGCTCCCGGCGCTAGCCGGGGGCCGGTTCATGTCAGCGCGATCACCGGGTCGAGCCTGACCGACCCGCGCTTCCGGCACCGCCCAGTCGCTGGCCGTTCCGGATAAAACCCACCGTAGCCATCACCGTTTTGCACAGATTCTGTGCACCTGGCCTACAGAGCAGCTGAAAACTGGTAAAAATTTCAATTTCTCCGATGATTGAATTATCCTGAACGTTTATTAGCAAAGGGTAATATACTGTTGTTGCAACCAGTTGAGCAAAAACTCCGCATCATGCTCATCGATCAGTCGGATGATCGTAATCAGTTACTGACGGGCATCTTGCAGTCGGTCGATTGTGAGGTTATCGCCAGCATCAGTACCGATGACGATATCCTGCAAAAGATCGAGCACAATCAGCCGGATATGATTATCCTGGATATCGATTTCCCCGGCCGCGACGTGCTGGAGAACCTGCGCATGGTGCAGGCCACGCTACCCAAACCGATGGTCATGTTCAGCCAGGATGACAATGGTGACAGCATCCGCAAGGCGGTACAGGCCGGCGTCAGCGCCTACGTGGTGGATGATCTGCAGGCGCACCAGGTGCGGCCGATCCTGGATGCGGCGATCGCCACCTTCGATCAATACCACCTGCTAAGACAACAACTGAAAGTCACCAAGCAGGAACTGGATAAACAGAAAAAGCTGGAAAAAGCCAAGCTGATCCTGATGCAGCAACGCAACATCGATGAATCCAGCGCCTATCAACAGATACGCAAAACCGCGATGGACAAGAAGCTGAAAATTGAAATGGTTGCCCAGCAGATTATCGATGCCGCCGAGCTGCTCGGTGGCTTTGAATAGAATGGCAGGTGCACAGTCAGGGTGAAGTTCTGCATGCTTTTGGAACATTTTGCACCAGAAAAAACTGGCCGATGGGCTCCTGAAATAATCAGTTTTTTACAAAGTTATTGTTTTTACTGGCATTTTAAAAAACTGGCATCGTTTGTGTATTAACTAAACCAGTACTTTGCGGAAGGGTCAACGGCGATCCTGCCGCCATACAACAAGTCACCTTTGTGATATATCGGACAACGGCGTCCGTTCGTGTTCAGACTTTACCTGATGGGTAGAGCCTGAACATGAGCGGACGTTTTTTTTTGCCTTTTTTAATTCATTAATCTGGAGAGATTAACATGTTTAACCTAGAGAGAAGAAAACTCATTAAAACCCTGGGCATGGGCATTATGTGCCTGAGTATGCCCTTGCAATCGGTATTCGCCGAAATCGGTGAGCCCGAAAAAGAAGATCTGAAGTTCGGCTTCATCAAACTCACCGATATGGCCCCTTTAGCCATTGCCTATGAGAAGGGCTATTTCGAGGACGAAGGCCTTTACGTCACCCTGGAAGCCCAGGCCAACTGGAAAGTATTGCTCGACGGTGTCATCGATGGTCAGCTCGACGGGGCGCACATGCTCGCCGGTCAGCCATTGGCGGCCACTATTGGCTTTGGTACCAAGGCTCACATCGTCACCCCGTTCTCGATGGATCTGAACGGCAACGGTATCACCGTCTCCAATGAAATCTGGGAAAGGATGAAGCCGCATGTGCCGAAACAGGCTGATGGCAAACCGGTACATCCGATCAAGGCGGATTACCTGAAACCGGTGGTGGAAGAATTCAAGGACGAAGGCAAGCCGTTCAAGATGGGCATGGTATTCCCGGTCTCCACCCACAACTATGAATTACGTTACTGGCTGGCGGCCGGTGGCATCCACCCGGGTTACTATGCTCCGCATAAAGGGGACATAGCGGGAACCATCGATGCCGAGGCCCTGCTGTCGGTAACCCCTCCCCCGCAGATGCCGGCCACCCTGGAAGCCGGTACCATCTATGGCTACTGCGTGGGTGAACCCTGGAACCAGCAGGCGGTATTCAAGGGCATCGGGGTACCGGTGATCACCGACTACGAGATCTGGAAAGATAACCCGGAGAAGGTATTCGGCCTGAACAAGGAATTTACCGAGAAATACCCGAACACCACCATTCGCGTGGTCAAGGCACTGCTGCGTGCGGCCAAGTGGCTGGATGCTAACGATAACGCCAATCGTCCGGAAGCGGTCAAAATCCTGTCCCAGTCAAACTACGTTGGTGCAGATTATGACGTCATTGCCAACTCGATGACCGGTACCTTCGAGTATGAAAAGGGCGACAAGCGCGAGGTTCCGGATTTCAATGTCTTCTTCCGTTATAACGCGACCTACCCCTACTACTCCGATGCGGTCTGGTACCTGACCCAAATGCGTCGCTGGGGCCAGATCTCCGAGCAGAAACCTGACAGCTGGTATGACGAGATCGCGAAGAAGGTGTACCGCCCGGACATCTATGAGAAGGCCGCGGTAGCCCTGATCGAGGAAGGTTACATGAGTACCGATGAATTCCCGGATTTTGCCGCAGAGTCCGGCTACAAGCCGACCCAAACCGAGTTCATCGACAACATCGCCTTCGATGGCACTAAACCGAATGCCTACCTGGAAAAGTTCGATATCGGACTCAAGGGTAGCAGCAAACTGTAAGCGATAACCTGGCGGGTCAATCCCGCCAGGTCATTGGTAAATCAAACTGGTGACTATCATGATTGAAGCGAATAAAACCTTCCACCTGCCGACCAAGGATCGCGTGTTGAATTACTTAGCGGGTGATGACATGGGCGATCAATTCAGGGGTATCGTCCTGGGTTTATTTATCCCGGTTATTGCGATCACGATCTTCCTGGTGCTGTGGTCAGCCGGCGCCAGCCAGGTCAAAACCTCGCTCGGTGTCCTGCCCGGGCCGGTCAAGGTGTACGAGCAGTCGCTCGCGCTATATGACGAGCATAACGCGGAACGGGATAAAGAGGCGGCTTTCTATCAGCGCATCGATAAGCGCGTGGAAAAAGCCATCGCCGATGGCAAGCCACAGGAGCGTATCGACAAGCTCAAATCCCGCCGTTACACCGGTAAGGAGACCTTCATCGACCAGATCTTTACCAGTCTGTTCACGGTATTGTTCGGTTTTTTCCTGGCATCGCTGATCGCGATCCCGCTGGGAATTGTCATCGGTATGAGCAATACCCTGTACCAGGGCTTCAACCCGATCATCCAGCTGTTCAAGCCGGTCAGCCCACTGGCCTGGCTGCCGCTGGTAACGATGGTCGTTTCCGCGGTTTACGTCAGCAAGGACCCGATGTTCTCCAAGTCGTTCCTGAACTCGGCCATCACCGTAACCCTGTGTTGCCTGTGGCCGACCATTATCAATACCGCGGTTGGAGTATCCAGTGTCAGCAAGGATTTGATCAACGTCAGCAAGGTCCTGCAGCTGGGCTGGTTCACCAAGACCGTCAAGATCATCCTGCCGTCATCGATCCCGATGATGTTCACCGGCCTGCGTCTGTCTCTGGGCATTGGCTGGATGGTGTTGATTGCGGCCGAAATGCTGGCGCAAAACCCCGGCCTGGGCAAATTCGTCTGGGATGAATTCCAGAACGGCAGCTCCAATTCACTGGCACGCATCATGGTCGCGGTGCTGGCGATTGGCTTTATTGGCTTTCTGCTCGATCGCGCCATGTTGATGGCCCAGCGCCGGATATCCTGGGACAAGTCTGCGGTACTGCGCTAGGGCATAGGGAGAAAACTCATGAATGAATTTTTAAATATCGATCATGTCAGCATGACCTTCAAGACCAACAAGGGTCCGTTGAATGTGCTGGACCAGGTCGACCTCAAGATCAAGCAGGGTGAATTCGTCTCCCTGATCGGTCATTCCGGCTGCGGCAAGTCGACCGTACTCAACATCGTGGCCGGTTTGCTTGAATCTACCCGGGGCGGGGTACTGTTGGAAAACAAGGAAGTCACCAAACCGGGTCCTGACCGGGCGGTGGTTTTCCAGAATCATAGCCTGCTGCCCTGGCTGACGGTATACGACAACGTGCGCCTGGCAGTGGACAAGGTGTTCAAGAAAACCAAGACCCGCGCCGAACGCGATGCCTGGGTGCGGCATAACCTGGAACTGGTGCACATGTCGCATGCGCTGGACCGCAAACCGGATGAGATTTCCGGCGGCATGAAGCAACGGGTCGGTATCGCCCGTGCACTGTCGATGGAACCCAAGGTGTTGTTGATGGATGAACCCTTCGGGGCACTGGATTCGCTGACCCGGACCCATATGCAGGATTCGCTGATGGAGATCCAGGCCGAGCTGAATAATACCGTGATCATGATTACCCACGATGTCGATGAAGCGGTATTGTTATCCGACCGGATCGTCATGATGACCAATGGCCCGTCGGCAACCATAGGCGAAATTCTCGACATCAACCTGCCGCGTCCGCGCGATCGCCTGGCGCTGGCGGAAAATCCGACCTACAACCATTATCGCGCCGAGGTCGTCAAGTTCCTGCACGACCGTCACCAGAATCCGGAAAAGGCGATCGAACAGGAAACCAGGCAGGCCGAGCCGATGGATAATGTCATCAGCCTGACTAGCAAGTCGTTACCCAACAGCAACGACTCCCAACCGAGCCTGGAAAAAACCCGGGTTGCTCTTGGCTTTGTCCCGCTGACCGATTGTGCGCCGCTGGTCATCGCCAAGGAAAAAGGTTTCTTCGCCGAACAGGGCCTCGATGTCGAGTTGTCGCGTGAGTCATCCTGGTCGAATATCCGCGACAAGGTTTGTGCCGGCATGCTCGATGGCGCCCAGATGCTGGCGCCGATGACCCTGAAATCGGTGCTCGAAAGCCAGCGCTGTAACCCGATGGTGACATCGATGAACCTGGACCTTAACGGCAACGCGATCACTGTCTCCAGTGAACTGTATGGGCGGATGATCGGCACCGGGATCAAGGATATCGATACTCCCCAGGGTTCAGCCCGGGCACTGAAGGAGGTTATCGACCAGGACAAGGCGGAAAACCGTCCACCGCTGACCTTTGCCATCGTTTATCCAGAGTCGTCGCATAACTACCTGCTGCGTTACTGGATGGCGGATGCCGGGATCGATCCGGACCGGGACGTGATCCTGCGCGTGGTGCCACCGCCACAAATGGTGCATTACCTGCGGGCGGGGATGATCTCCGGTTACTGTGTGGGTGAACCATGGAACAGTTACGCGGTTACCGAGGGCGTCGGCCGCACCCTGCTGACCAGCTACGACATCTGGAACAATCACCCGGAAAAGGTATTCGCGGTCAACCGGCAATGGGCCGAGGACCATCCCAACACCCATGTTGCCCTGATCACTGCCCTGCTCCAGGCCAGCCGCTGGCTGGATGAGCCGGCCAATCGGGTCGAGACCAGCGAGTTGCTGCAGCATGGCCGTTATGTCAATGCACCGGCTGATGTCATCGAGCGCTCGCTCAGTGGCTCGGTGCTGTATTCAGCGCAGGAACCACCGACCGCCTTACCCGATTTCAACGTGTTCAATCGTTATAGCGCCAACTATCCCTGGCGCTCCCACGCATTGTGGTTCCTGTCCCAGATGGAGCGCTGGGGGCAAAGCCTGTATGGCTACTCGCCAGTTGAGATTGCCCAGTATGTCTATCAACCCGAGGTATTCAAGGAAGCCGCGCGCCGCGTCGGTATGCCCTATCCCGAGGATGATTACAAAACCGAGGGCGCCCACGCAGAGCAATGGATGCTCAAAACTTCTGCTGGCGAGATAGCAATGGGCTCGGATAAATTTATGGATGGCAGGACATTCAATGCCGACGAATTGGAAAGCTATTCTGCGGGTTTTGACATTCGCAACCCAACCGTCACCACTGATCCGGAACAGATTTCCGGCAAGGTAGGTTAAGCGAAACATTAAAGGTACACAAGCGATGAAACAGAAACTGATTTTAATTGGCAACGGCATGGCAGGCGTCAGAACCCTGGAAGAACTGCTAAAGCTGACCCCGGATCTCTATGATATCACCGTGTATGGATCCGAGCCTTACCCCAACTATAACCGTATCATGCTGTCACCGGTGCTAGCCGGCGATAAAACCGTGGACGAGATCGTGTTGAATGATCTCGACTGGTACAAGGATAACGGCATCGAACTGATCAGCGGTGACCCGGTAATCGAGATCGATCGCAACAAGCGTGAGATCAAGACCCAGTCCGGCGCCATTAACAGCTATGACCGCCTGCTTATCGCGACCGGTTCCAACCCTTTCATGATCCCGATCCCCGGTGCGGACAAGCAGGGCGTTATCGGCTTCCGTGATATCCATGACGTCGAGACCATGCTTGGCGCGGCCAAGGATTACCAGAATGCGGTGGTCATCGGCGGTGGCCTGCTCGGCCTGGAGGCGGCCAATGGTTTACAGAAAAACGGCATGAATGTCACTGTGGTACATTTACTTGACAGCCTGATGGAGCGCCAACTCGACAAGCCCGCGGCGACCCTTTTACAACAGTCATTAATTGACAAGGGCCTGCAGTTCAAGATGCAAGCGCAGACCTCGGCGATTCTCGGTGAGCAACGGGTCGAAGCGGTCGAGTTTGCCGATGGCAGCCGCATCGAAGCCGACCTGGTGGTGATGGCGGTAGGCATTCGCCCAAACATCGAACTGGCTCAATCGGCAGGTATCCATTGTGAACGAGGGATCTTGGTCAACGACACCATGCAGACCTTCGACCCACGTGTGTATGCAGTTGGTGAATGCGTACAGCACCGCGGCTCCTGTTATGGCCTGGTCGCACCGCTGTTCGAACAGGCCAAGGTCTGTGCCAACCACCTGGCCAATTACGGCATCGCGCGTTACCAGGGCTCGGTGACCTCGACCAAGCTCAAGGTTACCGGCATCGATTTATTCTCGGCCGGTGACTTCAACGAGGCCGATGGTGACGAAACCCTGGTTTTCCAGGATCCGGCGCAGGGCGTTTACAAGAAGCTGGTGTTGACCGATAACCGGATCAAGGGTGCGGTCCTCTACGGCGATACCCTTGACGGTTCCTGGTATTTTCAGTTGATGCGCGAGGGCACCAGCATTGCCGATTTTCGCCAGAGTATCCTGTTCGGTCAGCATGACCTGGGGGATGCCGGGCATGGCGACAGCAAGGTCGCCGCACTGGCCGATTCCGCCGAGATCTGCGGCTGTAACGGGGTGTGCAAGGGCGAGATCGTCGATGCCATCACCAAGCAGGGCCTGTTCACCCTGGACGAGGTGCGCGCGCATACCAAGGCGTCGAGCTCCTGCGGGTCCTGTACCGGCCTGGTCGAATCCCTGCTCGCCAGTACCGTCGGGGAAGGCTACGATGCCGCGCCCAGCAAGAAAGGCATGTGTAAATGTACCGAGCATAGTCACGACGAGGTGATTCGCGGCATTCAGCAACAGCCGCTCAAGGATATGCGCTCGGTGTTCGAGTTCTTCGACTGGAAGACCGAGGATGGTTGTGCCTCCTGCCGCCCGGCGCTGAATTATTACCTGCTGGCGAACTGGCCCGATGATTACCAGGACGATGCCCAGTCGCGTTTCATCAATGAACGGGCGCATGGCAACATCCAGAAGGATGGTACCTACTCGGTGGTGCCGCGCATGTTCGGCGGCCTGTGTACCGCCGATGAGTTACGCGCGATCGCCGATGTCTCGGATAAATACAATGTACCGGAGATGAAGGTTACCGGTGGTCAGCGTATCGATTTGTTCGGGGTCAAGAAGGAAGACCTGCCGGCGATGTGGAAAGACCTGGCAGACGCAGGTTTTGTCTCCGGTCACGCCTACGGCAAGGCGCTGCGTACGGTCAAGACCTGCGCCGGCCAGAACTGGTGCCGATTCGGCACCCAGAACTCCACCGGCCTAGGGGTCAAGCTGGAGCAGCTGACCTGGGGATCCTGGATGCCGCATAAATTCAAGATGGCGGTTTCCGGTTGCCCACGTAATTGTGCCGAAGCGACGATCAAGGACTTTGGCGTGGTCTGCGTCGATTCCGGTTATGAACTGCATGTCGGTGGTAACGGCGGCATCAAAGTCAGGATTACCGACCTGTTATGCAAGGTCGAGACCGAGGAAGAAGTACTCGAGTATAGCGGGGCTTTCATCCAGAAGTATCGCGAGGAAGGACATTACCTGGAACGCACCGCACCCTGGGTCGAGCGAGTCGGCCTGACTTCGATCAAGCAGGTGATTGTCGACGATCCGGTCCAGCGCAAAGCCTTGTTCGAGCGTTTCAAACATTCCCAGCAATACGCCCAGGTCGATCCATGGGCGGCACGTGCGGAAGGCACTGCAGCGCATGAGTTCTCAACTATCCGTATTGCCTAAAGACAACTGGAGTAAAACCATGAATCAGTGGACAGAACTTTTAAAAGTGGATGATATCCCACAACTCGGTGCGCGGGTACTGCGCACCGATACTATGGATATCGCGGTGTTCCGTACCGCCCAGGATGAGATCTTCGCCCTGCAGGACAAGTGTCCGCACAAGGGTGGCCCCTTATCCCAGGGCATCGTGCACGATAATACCGTCACCTGCCCGTTACATAACTGGAAGATCGACCTCAACAGCGGCGAGGCGCTGGCCCCGGACGTGGGCTGCAGCCATCGATTCCCGATCAAGGTAGAAAATGGCGTGGTCTATATCCAGCTAGCCGTCGAGTCAGCGGTCGCCTGAAGTGACAACAACGATTAACACCACCTGCCCTTACTGTGGTGTCGGCTGTGGTATCGAAGTCAACTTACTGGATAACGGCAAGGTCAAGATCCAGGGCGATAAAAGCCATCCGGCCAATTTTGGCCGTCTCTGTTCCAAGGGCACGGCGCTGGCCCAGACCCTGGACCTGTCCGAGCGCCTGCTGCATCCCCAGGTATCCGGTCAGCAAACCGATTGGGATAGCGCGTTGGCCGTGGTGGCCGATAAATTCCAGCAGATCATCGACAGCGATGGTCCGGATGCGGTTGCATTTTACGTGTCCGGACAGCTATTGACCGAAGACTATTATGTTGCCAATAAATTGATGAAAGGCTTCATTGGTTCCGGCAATATCGACACCAACTCACGCCTGTGCATGTCATCGTCGGTGGTCGGCCACAAGCGTGCATTCGGCAGTGACACGGTACCCGGTTGTTACCAGGACTGGGAACAATGTGAGCTGATGATATTGACCGGGTCCAATACCGCCTGGTGCCATCCGGTGTTGTATCAACGCCTGGTCAAGGCGAAGCAACAAAACCCGGCGCTGAAGGTGGTGGTGATCGATCCCCGGCGCACTGCTACGGCCGATATTGCCGATCTCCACCTGGCGCTCAATCCGGGTACCGATGCCTTCCTGTTCAACGGGCTGTTTTACTGGTTATCCCAAAACGGCTTTGTTGACGACGAGTTCATCGCCCAATCCACCCAGGGCCTGGCCGGTGCCTTGCAATCAGCTCTGGCGCATTCATCCTCAATTGCGGGTGTTGCCCAGGCCTGTGGCCTGAGCGAAGCGTCGGTCAGCCAGTTATATCATTGGTTTGCCGACACCGAAAAAACCATCACTGTCTACTCCCAGGGCATCAATCAATCGAGCAGCGGCAGCGACAAGGTCAATGCCATCATCAATTGCCATCTATTGACCGGGCGCATCGGCAAACCCGGCATGGGACCCTTCTCGGTGACCGGCCAGCCCAATGCGATGGGCGGTCGCGAGGTCGGCGCCCTGGCCAACCAACTGGCCGCGCACATGGATTATGCAGACCCGGCGGATATAGATCGGGTCAGCCGTTTCTGGTCGGCTGCCAATATGTCTCAGCAACCGGGGCTGAAAGCGGTCGACCTGTTCAATGCGATGGAAACCGGCAAGATCAAGGCGATCTGGATCATGGCGACCAATCCCGCGGTCAGTATGCCGGATAGCAACCGGGTACGCGCGGCCCTGGAGCAATGCGATTTCGTGGTGCTGTCCGATAACATGGCCAACACCGATACCGCCCACTACGCCGACGTAATGCTGCCCGCCCTGGCCTGGGGTGAGAAAGACGGCAGCGTCACCAATTCCGAGCGCTGTATCTCGCGCCAGCGGGCGTTTCTGCCTGCCCCCGGTGAAGCCAGGGCCGACTGGTGGATCCTGGCCGAGTTTGCCCGGCGCATGGGTTATAGCGGATTCGATTATCAGACCACGCATGACATCTTCAGCGAACATGCCGCATTATCCGCCTATGAAAACCAGGGCAGCCGGGATTTCGACCTAACCGGTCTGGTCAATCTCGACCCGGCAGAATATGCAGAGCTGAAACCCCTGCAATGGCCGGTGCTGAACAAGCAACAGGGCCGGCAACGGATGTTCAGCGACGGCAGGTTTTTCACTGCATCCAAGCGGGCCAATTTCATTGGGTTGACCCCGGGGTTGCCGACCTGCAGCAGTGACAATGATTTCCCCCTGGCGTTGAATACCGGGCGCATTCGCGATCACTGGCACACGATGACCCGCACCGGTAAATCGCCGCGCCTGAATCGCCACATTTCCGAACCTTTTGTCCAGCTCAACCAGCAGGATGCCGAGGCGATGGGGATTGCCCATGGCGACCTGGTTGAGGTTACCAGTCGACAGGGCAGCTTTGTCGGCAAAGCCGATATCACCAGCGACCTGCTGCCGGGCAAGGTGTTTGCGCCGATGCACTGGAATGATCAATATGCCAGCCATGCCAATATCGGCCGCGTGGTCAATGCCCATACCGATCCATTCTCCGGACAACCGGAATTCAAACATACCCCGGTCAGGATTACGCCCAGGCTAACCCGGTGGCATGGATTCATTCTGGCGCGGGAGAAAATCGAGCACCCGGCGCTCGGCTACTGGACTTGCTGTCGACGCGAGGGTCTGTGGCAATATACGATCGCGGATGCGCATAGCGCGGATGACTGGAGCCTGTTCAGCCGGCAACTTCTGGATAGCGCTGCCAGCAATGGTGACTGGAGCGAATTGCTCGACTCGTCCGGGCAAACCTATCGCGCGGCAAGATTTATCGATGATCGCCTGGATGCCTGTATCTTCATTCACGCGGACAAGCAGCTGCCTGCGACCGATTGGTTGATCCAGCTATTCGCCTACCAACAGGTGGACCGCCGGGACCGGCTGCGGGTATTGGCCGGTACCCCGATGTCGTCTGACCAGGACCAGGGCGAAATCATCTGCTCCTGTTATAACGTCGGCCGCAACAAGATCTGTAAATCGATCAGGGACGACCAGTTGACCACGGTAGACCAGATCGGTGAAAAACTACAGGCCGGCACCAACTGCGGATCCTGTCTG
>JAAUXZ010118811.1_pt1 | contig 19297 bp, 13 predicted proteins | sample 7278131 | NCBI WGS metagenome assembly JAAUXZ01 (sample SAMN14350119, study PRJNA611818) | marine sediment metagenome | isolation source: surface marine sediment (3m) | place: French Polynesia: Moorea | collected 2018-08 | reverse complement strand
GATGAGACCGAAGACAGGGAGCACAAGACCATGCTCTGGGATTCTGCGCTGGAGATGTACAAGACCGGGCCCGCGCGCGAGGATACATTCGTTTTCAAATGGAACATGGAACCCTTGCCAGTGGATCTGACCCTGGCGGCGGATGCTCCCTATCGCGCCGATATCTGGTACTGGAAATCCCACCGGACCGATCATGCCGGCTTTGCGGACGACAAGCATCAACTCTATGTCAGCGATCCCCTGCCCAACGCCAAACGTCTGATTTCCAACAGTGGTAATCTCTTTTACCTGAAGCGCAGCGGTGACTCGGGGAGGTCGGCTTACCAGGCCGAGGTGCATCCGGATTATCAGAGTGAGCAGGCGTCCCGTTTCAAGCTGCGGACTCCTGAGGGCAGTCGAGCCGACATCCGCGCCAAGGGTGTTTGGCTGAATGGTCACTGGACCATCGAGTTTCTCCGCCGCCTGGATACGGGCCAACCCGATGATTTGGCCCTGAATCCGCAGGCAAGCTATCGCTTCGGCGTCTCCCGCTATGAGATTGCCGGTCGGTCAGCCGATCACAGAATTGATCAGCCCCTGTTCGGCAGCGGTGATATCAGCGAGCATCTCAAATTGATCTTTGACTGACGGGCGAGTCGCATTGATCTCCTTTCGTGTTATCAAGTACGCTGCGATCGTCGCCTACCTCGCCCTACTGGTGGGTGCCCTGTTATTGGCCTATCAGCAGAGCCAATTCACTCTCAACTATCTCAAAACCATTACTTCCTGGCATACCCCGATTCTCAAAGAACTCGCACAGGTAAACCGGGGCATAGAAACTGCCGAGCGCCGCTTTCTTATCTCGCAACGGCGGGAAAATCTGCACAGCGAGGATGGCCTCAGTCTGTTCACCCGGTTGATAGAACTGACCAGGCAACTGGAGGCCTCGATACCGCAAGTCCCACCCCTGGTCGTCCATGCACGATATGCCAAGTCTGCCTTCCTGAATACCGTGGAAGAGGATGTCGTGGACCCGAATACCGATACCTCACATCAGCTGCGGGCTGAGGTTGTGACTCAACTGCTCCGCATCAGAACGGGTTTAGCGGCCTACTCAGCGGCAAGTGCCTCGACAGGTGTTGCGCAGGAGATTGGATTGCGCGCGACGATGAATCTATTGCGAACCCTGGAGACCTGGTTCGAGCGCTACCAGGCTCAAGAGCCTTTTTCCATCGATGACGTCATCTGGCCCCTGAAGCAAGCCCTGGACGACCTGGAGCGACTCGAGCGGCGGGTCGTGGAGTGGACCGATATGGCGGATGGTCAGATCCATTCGCATACCGAGGTCCAGATGCTGTTGAACCAGGCGGCCCGGGAGGTTAAGCGGCTGCGCGCAGCGTTCAGGATCTACTTCGACGAGCATCAGATGGAGACATCGGATCGGGGTAGCAATACCATACAAGGCGTCATCGGCGAGACCAGCCGGTCCGTCACCCACTACCTGGACGAGGTCAGCCGGCTGGTGGATGAACATGTGGCCCGCGCCCAACAAGCCATGCTCGCCGATACCCATCACAAGCAGCAGACCTTTCAGCTGATGATCGGAGTTGCGGTTCTGCTGGCCTTTGTTGGCTCCCTGCTTATCAACCGCTTCCTGACCTCGCGCTTCGGGCAACTCATTCAGGGCACGCAACGCTATGCCTCGGGTGATCTGGAGTATCGCATCGATCCGGGTATCCACGACGAATTCGGCACCTTAGCCAAGGCCTTCAACGAGATGGCCAAAGCCTTGGCGGTCAAGGACCAACACCTGAAGGCCAAGCTCGTCGAGCTGGATGTGGCGAATCAGCATATTTCCTCGGTTAACACCCGGCTGGAGAGCCAGGTGGCAGAGCGCACCAGGGCGCTAGTCCTGGCCAAGGAGGCGGCCGAGTCTGCCAACCGCTCCAAGAGTCTGTTCATCGCCTCCATGAGCCACGAGATACGCACCCCCATGAACGGTGTGTTGGGGATGGTCGAATTGTTGTTGGGAACGCCCCTTAAGGAACGCCAGAAGCATTTCGCACAGACCATCCAGCACTCGGGTAAGGCGCTGCTGGGAATCATCAACGACATTCTCGATTTCTCCAAGATCGAGGCCGGTAAGTTGGAGCTTGAGAGTCACCCCTTCGGGCTGCGGGAGCTGCTGCAGGAAACCGCCGAGCTGTTGGCGGAGCGGGCCCATCACAAGGGGCTCGAGTTGTGCCTCGACCTACCGCCCGAGTTGCCATCCACAGTCAGTGGTGATTCCAACCGCTTGCGCCAGATCTTGCTGAATCTGCTGGGCAACGCAGTCAAGTTCACCGAACAGGGGGAGATACTGCTGCGGGCCAAGGTGTGCAGTCAAACGCCAGAAGGCTTGGAGCTGAGGTTCGAGGTGGATGATACCGGCATTGGCATCAGCCAAGAGGCTCAGGCCACCATCTTCGACTCCTTCTCCCAGGCCGACGGATCGACCACGCGCAAGTATGGTGGCAGTGGTCTGGGTCTGGCGATTTGCCGCCAACTCAGCGCCCTCATGGGGGGTGAGATCGGTGTGGAGAGCCAACCTGGACAGGGCGCCCGCTTCTGGTTCACCGCCTGTCTAAAACCCACTGGTGCGGCAGCCCCCAGCTCGAAACCTGAGTGGTTGAGTGGGTATCGAGTTCTCATCCTGGATGGTAACTCCACCAGCCGGCGGCTGCTCGGCAGGCAGTTAGATTGCTGGGAGCTGACCCAGCAGGGCACAGACAGTCTCCCCGAGGGCTTGGCGCTGCTGAGCACTGCCGTTCAACAGGGTTCGCCATATGACCTGGTCCTGCTGGATTGGCGCCTGGCGGAAGCCCAGGGCATCTCGACTATCGAAGGGGTTCGCACTGCTTTGGGTATCAGTCGGCCAAATTTCGCGCTAATGATAACTGCAGGCTGCGATCTGCAAGGTGAGTCAGTTGCAGACTTGGATTCTGTTGCAACACTGAGTAAACCGGTCTCTCAATCCGCATTGCAGCAGGTATTCGAGCGGCTTCTGCGAGCTTGCCCTGAAGGTGTAAGCGAAGATGACTCATTAGTCCCGGGGAACGACCAACAAGGTGCCGGCTTTGATGCGCAGGTCTTGCTCGTCGAAGACAACCCGGTTAATCAGGAAGTGGCCAGGGACATGCTCGAGCTCTTGGGCTGTCGGGTCGATCTGGCAGGTAATGGTAAGGAGGCACTCAGAGCCTTTGCCGGGATGCGCTACGACCTGATTTTAATGGACTGTCAGATGCCGGAAATGGACGGCTTTAACGCCAGTCAGGCGATCCGCGACCAGGAGAAGGCCAGTGGCAATCGACGGGTACCGATCCTGGCGCTCACTGCGAATGTGGAGAAAGGCATCCAGAAGCAGTGCTGGGCCAGCGGCATGGATGACTATTTGAGCAAGCCGTTCACCCAGCAGGCCCTGCGCGATGCTCTGGAACGCTGGTTCGAACCTGGCGCCGTAGTCAACGTCACTGCACAGAACGGAGCCGCCAACCAGGCCCGGATGCAGATGGTGGCTGTCTTGGATCGCCAGGTCTTGGAGGCGCTCCGCCAGTTGCAACGGCCGGGTCGGCCGGATCTGTTGAAAAAGATGGTCACTCTATATCTACAGGAAACCCCGAAATTGCTCGCCGAGGCACAGACAGGCCTGGTGAATCGAGACGCCGAGGCTATTCGGAGGACGGCACACAGCCTGAGATCCAGCAGCGCCAACATGGGGGCGCTTGTCATGGCGGATCTCTCCCGCGAACTGGAGGATTTGGCGCGCGAAAGTCAGCTCAAACAGGCCGGTTCATTGATCGACCAATTGGCATCGAATTTCACGCAGGTACAAGTCGAGTTGATGGACTTCCATGACGCAGACGCCGCTCAGGCCTCGATCTGATGCATGGAAGACTGCTCAGGCAGGAAAAAAGCGGGGCTTGGCATAGGTCAATGGCAACTTTTCCCAAAAAACCCAAATGGTTTCGGCATGCTCGTTCGCTCATCATTGTTCAGCGGCATTCGGAGCTTCGAGGCTGTATCGCGCAAACCCCAGGTTCATAAAAAAGAGAACTCAAATTGCCGTGTGATGAGTCATCCAATACCCCGTCAAAGGTTGGGGTTAAACGCCAGCAACCGGTAATGATCGAGTTACCCGGAATACAGCGATGAGGTTTGAGAAACCTCTGCAAATTCAGTGGTTGCTGGGACACAGGGTTGTGCCACCATCTAAGTGAGTGCAACTCATTGAAAATGAAAGAAACAGATAACCCCGTCACAGGGCTGCGGTTATGCAACTGTGTGGCCTCTGCAATGGGATTGCACGCACGCCGCCGCACTTCGGCTTGCTCAGCAGTCTGTGGCGAACCCATTAAATGACCACTGCCAGTCTGGCCCCGATATTGCGTAGTTGTTCAATGGTGCTATCCGACCATCAGGCGGACGCGATGCCATGGACCGAGAATCCTTACGATCTTGGGCAGGCTGGGGGATCGCGACCATGGCGATAACGTAAGCCTTGAGGAGAAATCGAAAGAGATGCCCGCAGATAACTGTTGGGAAAGATTGATGGTCGTTCTGTTTATGTGCTGCCTGTGGCTCTTGCAGACCTCGGCAATTGCCGCGGCATCTGTTGATCGCCAGGCCCCACTGAGTGTCGACGAGTTGGCCTGGTTGGACGCACATCCGGTCATTCGGCTCGCGCCCGACCCGGATTTCCCGCCGATCGAATTCATTGATGCGGATGGTAACTATAAGGGCATCGCCGCTGACTATGCCGCACTTGTCGAACGCAAACTGGGCGTCAGGTTCAAGATCGTTCGCCTTTCATCCTGGGAAGATGTTCTGCAGAAGGCACAAAGCCGAGAGATCGATATGTTTGGTGCCGCGTCAAAATCTCCACAACGCGCCGAATATATGACGTTCACCCAGCCCCACATCGAACTGCCTGGAGTCATTCTTACGCGCAAGGATAATGACGCCGAGCTGCAACCGGGTGACTTGCGACACCGACAGGTCGGCGTTGTCGCTGGGTATGTCTGGCAGGACCTGTTGCTCAACGACTATCCTGATCTCCCTCTGTACAAGGTGTCGGACCTGAAAACCGGCCTACAAGACCTGTCTTTCGGTAAGCTCGATACCCTGGTGGCCAATCTGGCGACCGCGAGTTGGGTAATCCAGCGCGAAGGCATCACCAACTTGCGTGTCGCTGGCGAGACTGGCTACTTCGGTCGCTATGCATTTGCGACCCGCAATGACTGGCCGGAACTGAGCCGGATCCTGGAAAAGGCGTTGGCGACCGTTACGCCGGAACAACATCAAGAGATCCTGCAACGCTGGGTCAAAGTCGATGCGGCATCATCCTGGTTGAGTCGCAATATGATCATTACCAGCGCCGGTATCCTGGCCCTGCTGCTACTGGTCCTGATTTGGAACAGAACACTCAAGTCCCAGGTCACCCAACGGACGCAGGCCCTCGAAGACCTGCTTGAGCAACGTCACAGTGCCGAACGGGCACTCGATCAGGTTAATGCAGAACTGGAACAACGGGTCAGGGAAAGAACTGTCGATCTGGAGCAAACTAACCAGCGTCTGCGACAGGAGATTAGTGAACGTGAGCGCATACAGGACGATTTACACCGTTTCCAGATGACGCTCAACGAGACCCTCGATTGTGTCTTCATGTTCGATGACAGGGACTTGCGGTTTATTTACGTGAATCAGGGGGCCGTCGACCAGGTCGGTTACCGTCAGGACGAGCTCATGCAGATGACACCGTTCGACATCAAGCCCGATTTTAGTGAAACAGAGTTTCGCGAATTCATCCAACCCTTCTTGGATAAACGCGAAAAGGTGAAGACCTTTGAGACGGTTCATCGGCACAAGAACGGCAGTCTCATCCCGGTAGAGGTTTTCCTGCAATATATGGCCCCGGAGAATGAAACGCCGCGTTTTGTCGCGATCGTCCGTGATATCAGCGAGAGGAAACGGATCGAGGCCGCGGTGAGCTGGAGCAATCGTCAGATCGATATTGTCAGTCAGGCCCAGTCGGCCTTCATCGCCAATTCGGATCCACGCTTGGCGTTCGATACGCTACTCGCCGGGCTGCTCGAATTATCCGGCAGTCAATATGGTTTCATCGGCGAGGTGTTACACGCAGACCACAAGGAACCCTGTCTGCGTACCCATTCGATCAGCAATATTGCCAGGGATCGGGCGGCACTGGGCGTATTCGAACAAGATACCCCCTGGGGGATAGAATTCGCCAGCCTCGAGCCCCTGTATGGCAAAGCGATGAAGACAGGGCAGGTCGTGATTGCCAATGATCCGCAGATCGAGGGCCGAGAGACTACAGCGCCGCAGGAACGGCTTCCCTTAAGGGCCTTCATGGCTTTCCCCCTGTATGCAGGAAAAGACATGGTAGGGCTGACGGGTATGGCCAATCGAGCGGGTGGCTACGATATGGGATTAGTCGATTCGTTAAAGCCCTTGACCTCGACCTGTGCCAATCTGATCGTGGAGTATCGCCGTGTACAGCAGAGAATCAGAGTCGAGGAGCAGGTGCGACACAATGAGGAGCGGCTACGCGCTGTCCTCGACAACATCCTGGAGAGTATCATCACCATCGATCGGAAAGGCATCGTGCAGTCGGTCAATCCGTCGACTGAACAGATCTTTGGCTATACACCAGACGAGATCATTGGCCAGAATGTCAAAATACTCATGCCGGAGCCGCACCAGAGTGCCCATGACAAGTATATCGAGAATTATCATCATACCCGTTCGGCGAAGATAATCGGAACAGGGCGTGAGGTCGAGGGTAGGCATAAAGACGGCAGTGTCTTCCCGATGGAGCTCAGTGTCACCGAGGTTACAACCGCCGGCCAGGCGCTCTATGTAGGCGTGATACGCGACATCACCGAACGCAAAGAGCAGGAGGCCGCCCTATTGCAGGCCCGGAGCGAGTTGCAGCGGGCAAATGAAAAACTTCTCGAGCAGGCACGCACCGATGCACTGACCGGTATCGCTAACCGCCGCTTTTTCGATGAAACCCTGCAACGCGAGATTCGCCGTGCCGGTCGGGAGAAGAGAGCTCCGCTGTCTTTGATCCTGTGTGATATCGACCACTTCAAACTTTACAACGACACCTACGGGCACATAGCGGGTGATCAATGTCTGCAACAGGTCGCCACTGAGATCATAGGGGTGTTTCAGCGTGCGGGTGATCTCGTCGCGCGTTACGGTGGTGAGGAATTCGCGGTGATCATGCCGTCCATGGATCATGCGAATGCGGCAAAGATGGCGGAGCGCTTGCGCCGGGCCGTGTGGAATCGGGCCATTACTCACGCCAGCTCATTGATCGCTGACCGTGTCACGCTCAGCATCGGCACAGCGACGATTGATTCCTCTGGTGTGGCTTTCTCTGTGCAAGATTTTACCAACTGCGCCGATGAGGCGCTCTATGCGGCCAAGGCAAATGGCCGTAATCGAGTAGAAAGCTTCGTTAGTGATTCTCAACTCTCGACCCGCATGGAGGCGCGTTGACGATCCGGTTCACCATAGCCGGGGCGCTGCAGACGGCCGTCGTTTGCTGCCCAGCTCCTTTTTCACAAGCCTGAGAATATTACCAGCGTGTTTGACCAGTACTAAGCGGGATCAATGATCCTGATATGCACCTGGTGCAATTTGGCCGTTGTTTGAAATCGACAACTCATTAAGGGCAGTAGGTTGTTGCGCATGAGTGTTAGGTTTCAGACTGCCAGGTTCAGCGCGAACACCAGTGAATACGGCAGCTCGGTGGGTGGCGGGTCCTGTCGTCGGCACATGGCCGGCGCGTTATCAGGCAGCAGAGTACCCAGAATCTCACTCGTTGGGTTTTATGGATTGAAGCATCCTGGCGCAGGCTCTGTTGACTAGAGCCTGCCCACCCGCCCTAACAGCTCGCTGGGGCAACCTTCTGTCGCTTGTAACGCCTGCATTCTGTAAAAAAAAGCTCGCTGCTCTGCGGCATGGGGGTGCGGGCCCGGGTGACGAACGTGATCAATCTTACACCCCATTTCAGCAGATGCTTGCTGTCGATCACGTCATTGGGTTGCTGGGTTCCGGTGATGATGGTCTTGGGAGAAAAAGCGATGATATCTTCTCCCGCCACGACGAAGTCCGACCAGACATCATAGATGTCGTCATCGGTGCGGAGCGTCTCACACTTACACTTTGCCGTTTCGGCATAGTGCCTGATCAGTTGATCGATTCCGTAAAACCTCGGGTCGTCGATAAAACAGCAAGACATCTCAGTTGCCACCCTGTCAATGTTTTGCATGGTCATGGCGATCTTGACATAGCGGCTCTCGTAAAAGTCCTCGATCGACATGGTGAAGGCCTTAAAGGGTTCACCCCAGAGCTCATCGATGCCTTCGTCACCGTTTCTGTGCTTGACAAGTTTGCCATACTGCAAGGCCTCCTGCAGACACTGGCCACATTCATGCATCAGGTCATTTTCGGGCAGAATCTCGATACCGCAGGCCTCGAGTTCGACCAGATGAGTAAAGATATCGGCGGCGCGATTGAACAGCGCACCAGCCAACATGGCACCTTTGACGCGCTTTTTCTTCTGATCTTGTTCTGCTTCGTAGGCAGACCGAACCTCATCGAGCTGTCTGCCCGGGATGTTGATGCCGTGCTCCATATGATTGAACAGCCGTCGGGTCAGGGAGTGGATCAGACTTTTTTTCGCAGCAAGGGTGTCTCGGGGAGGCTCGTAGCATTTGATCCAGTAGCCGTCGAAATAGGCTTTGGTCACCCCGTCGATCTTCCTGCGCGATCCATTGATATAGGTTTCTTTCATGTTCTGCGGTTTTGTTTGCTCAGGGACGATCATAATCGAGGATACCCACCCCGGAAAGATGGTCGACTCACAGCGCTGAATAACCTTGATCTTGCGGTTGTGTATAAAGATTTATATCACAATGCAGAATCCTCAAACCAAGGCACGCATTTCCAGCGGAGAGCTCGGGCAAATCAGAACCGGCCATGCGCCAAGCAAGTTTTGTGCAAGCAGCAGGAATGCATATCCCGATGTCGAAGATCGTTGTTGGATCCGCTCGATACTGATATCCGGGTTGAATTGATCCCCCAAATTTTATTTTAGAGAGGCTGGTCCCGTGTTACTGATGTCGGTGACGAGGGACAGGATATTGCGCTGGTCGCGGAAGTGATGCGCTCGCCGAACAGACCTCACATCTGGCCGATACTCTTGCTGAAACGAAAGAACCCAAGACCATGGAGGGGCTAGCCATTGGCTAGCTGCCAGACGGGCTTCGAGGAGAACGTTCGAGCACCGCCGGATCTGGCAGGATGGGGAGGGTTGGTCCCGGTTGACCTGGACACGGGTTCTGAGTAGAATTCCGCCTCTTTACTCAGCTGCCTGTTCTGGGTGGCGCGTAATGACAATATTTTCTTGGGGATTTTGGTTATGTATGCGGTAGTTCAAACCGGCGGAAAGCAATATCGTGTCTCGGAAGGAGACACCATCAAGGTAGAAAAGCTGATCGCTGATGAAGGGGCTTCTGTCGAGTTGGACAAGGTCCTGATGGTCACGGATGGCGATAACGTCAAGATCGGTACCCCCTATGTCGACGGGGGCAAAGTCACCGCTACGGTAAAATCCCATGGTCGCGGCAAGAAGGTCAAGATCATCAAATTTAGACGGCGTAAGCATCACATGAAGCGGCAGGGTCATCGTCAATGGTTCACCGAACTGCAGGTGACGGGTATCAACGCCGATTGAGGAGGCAAGTTAATGGCACATAAAAAGGCAGGCGGTAGTACCAGAAACGGCCGCGATTCAGAATCCAAACGCTTGGGCGTCAAGATCTACGGGGGCCAGTCGATCAAGGCCGGCAGCATCATCGTACGTCAGCGGGGTACTCGCTTCCACAAAGGTGTGAATGTCGGCATCGGCAAGGATCATACCCTGTTCGCCACCGCCGACGGTAAGGTAGTCTTCGAGACCAAGGGACCCCGTAACCGTAAGTTCGTCAGCGTGGTCAACGACTAGGCTGACACGGCGTAACTGCTCCAAAGGCCTCGTCATCGGACGGGGCCTTTTGCGTTTAGGACCATGAAATTCATCGATGAAGCCACAATCAAGGTCGAGGCCGGTGACGGAGGCAATGGCTGTGTGAGTTTTCGCCGGGAAAAGTATATTCCGCGGGGTGGCCCCGATGGTGGCGATGGTGGTAACGGCGGTAGTGTGTATCTGACTGCCGACAGCGGGCTCAATACCCTGGTGGACTTCCGGACCCAACGGACCCATCGGGCGGAACGGGGTCAGAATGGCATGGGGCGGGAGCGTACCGGACGCAGCGGACAGGATCTGCATGTGCGGGTGCCCGTCGGTACCCGCGTCATCAATGAAGAGACTGACGAACTGCTTGGGGAATTACTGGAACATGGTCAGCAGCTGCTGGTCGCGCGGGGAGGTGAGCGGGGGATCGGCAATGTCCACTTCAAGAGCAGTACCAACCGTGCTCCCCGGCAATTCACCTATGGTAAAGAGGGCGAGCGCCGTCAACTCCTATTGGAATTGATTCTGTTGGCGGATGTGGGATTACTGGGCATGCCGAACGCCGGCAAGTCCAGCCTGATCCGTAAAATTTCCAGTGCCCGTCCCAAAGTGGCCGACTATCCTTTCACCACACTGCATCCCAATCTCGGTGTGGTCAGTTTGGGCCGGGAGCAGAGTTTCGTGGTTGCCGACATCCCCGGCGTCATCGAGGGAGCGGCACAGGGGGCCGGATTGGGACTGCAGTTTCTCAAGCATCTGTCCCGTACCCGTTTATTACTGCATATGGTGGACATGGCGCCGCTGGACGAGCAGGCCTCGCTGGCGGATGCTATCAGGCGTATCGAAACCGAGTTGACCAATTACTCTGACGAGTTGGCCGGGCGTGAACGTTGGCTGGTCTTGAACAAGATGGATCTGCTGTCGGACAAAGCGATTCTGGAACGTCGTGCTGAGTTGCTCGAGCAGTTGGCGTGGCGAGGTCCGGTGTTCACGATCTCCGCGGTAACGGGGCAGGGTGTCGATGCATTGACTTCAGCCTTGATGCAGCGGTTAGAGGTCATCTGGTCAGCCGAGCGGGATGACCCGGAAAACGACGAGGGGTCAGCCTGGGACCCCCTGCAGGTGTGAGGGTTGGGTGAATGATTTCCAGAAAAACAATACATAATGCCCGGCGCTGGGTGATCAAGATCGGCAGCGCTCTCTTGACCTCGGATGGTAAAGGGCTGTCCAGGGAGGCCTTGTCGCCCTGGGTGGAGCAGATGGCGGCTCTGCGGAAGGCCGGCCACGAAATAGTGCTGGTTTCTTCCGGTGCGGTCGCGGAAGGCATGAGCCGTATGGGTTGGGAGCGGCGACCCCACAACCTGAATGATCTCCAGGCGGCGGCCGCTATCGGGCAGATGGGGCTGATCCGTGCGTATGAGGCCTGTTTCCAGAAATATGACCTACACACCGCGCAGGTCCTCTTGACCCGAGACGACCTGGCTGATCGCTCACGATATCTCAATGCACGCAGTGCGCTGCGAACCCTGCTGAGCCTTGGCGTGGTACCTGTGGTCAATGAAAACGACACCGTGGCCACAGAAGAACTGCGTTTCGGTGACAATGATACCCTTGCCGCATTGGTCGCCAATCTGATCGAGGCGGACCTGCTGGTGTTGCTGACCGATCAGGAGGGGTTATTCGATGCCGATCCGCGTTTTCATGCCAAGGCAGGGTTGATCCACGAGACCCGTGTGGACAATCCACAGCTCGACGCGGTGGCCGGTGGCAGTGCCAGCGGTCTGGGTCTCGGTGGTATGATCACCAAGGTGCGCGCGGCCCGGCTGGCTGCCCGCTCAGGTACCGGTACGGTGATCGCTTCGGGTAAGCGGGCTCGCGTATTGGATAGCATCGGTCAGGGTGAGCAGATCGGCACCCTGTTGGTACCGGTGCAGGAACCTCAAGCCGCCAGGAAACGCTGGCTGGCCGGTCAGTTACAGGTGCGAGGTAGCCTGACCCTGGATGAGGGGGCGGTGCGGGTGCTGCGGGAGAAGGGCAGCAGCCTGCTGGCGGTTGGTGTGGTGGACACGAGTGGTGAATTCACTCGGGGTGAGGCCGTCGTCTGTCTGGATGCAACAGGCTGTGAAGTGGCCCGGGGGCTGGTGAATTACAGCGCTCAGGAGACCCGGCGGATTATCGGGCAACCCAGCAGTCAAATCGAGTCCATCTTGGGCTACGTGGACGAGCAGGAGTTGATTCATAGAGACAACCTGGTTCTGTTGTAATCAGCCATAAAAAAACCGGCGATCGCCGGTTTTTTGATTTCGAGGTCGCGGCCTCGATAATTACATCGCTTTGATCTGGTTGTTCAGTCGACTTTTATGGCGGGCGGCTTTGTTCTTGTGGATCAGACCCTGATTGGCGGAGCTATCGATGACCGGGACTGCCTCTCTGTACGCCTCGGTTGCGGCCTCTTTGTTGCCCTTGGCAATCGCATTGACAACCTTCTTGATGTAGGTGCGCATATGGCTGCGCTGTCCCTGGTTGCGCAGATGTCGTTTGTCCGCTTGGCGGGCCCGCTTGCGGGCTTGGGCTGAGTTGGCCAAGGTAATCTCCTGATCAATGTTCGAGTTTTAATAAAGGGGGCAAATTCTGCCTAAGAATGCTAGTGCTGTCAAGCCATGCTGCTGCAAGTCCATGGTCAATCGATAAACAGGGAGCTGACCGATTCCTCGTTGCTGATCCGGCGGATGGTTTCCGCCAACAACTCGGCGATACTGACTTGACGGATACGCTCGCAGGCCTGTGCCTCCGGCGACAGCTGGATCGTGTTGGTGACGACCAGTTCGTCCAGGCGGGAATTGTTGATGTTCGCCACCGCCGGGCCCGATAGGACGGCGTGTGTACAGTAGGCCACAACCCTGGCGGCGCCATGGTCCTTCAGTGCATTGGCCGCCTGGCAGAGGGTGCCGGCGGTATCCACCAGGTCATCGATGAGTACGCAGCTGCGGCCTTCCACTTGGCCGATGATGTTCATGATCTTCGCCTCGTTGGGACGCGGACGGCGTTTGTCGATGATCGCCAGTTCCGCGTCATCCAGTCGTTTGGCCAGGGCGCGGGCTCTGACCACGCCCCCGACGTCAGGAGAGACCACCATCAGGTCGGGATATTTCTGTCGCCAGACGTCACCGAGCAATAGGGGGGAGGCGTAGACATTGTCCACCGGGGTATCGAAAAACCCCACGATCTGGTCGGCATGCAGATCGACCGTCAGCACCCGATTGGTACCGGCCGTGCCGATCATCTTTGCCGCCAGTCGGGCGGTGATCGGGACGCGGGCGGAACGCGGACGTCGGTCTTGCCGGGCATAGCCGAAATAGGGGATCACGGCGGTGATGCGTTTGGCGGACGCCCAGCGCATGGCATCGATCATCACCAGCAATTCCATGAGGTTCTCGTTGGTGGGCGCCGAGGTCGGTTGGACGATGAAGACATCGCGGCCGCGCACATTCTCCTGAACCTCTGCCATCACCTCCCCGTCACTAAAGCGGCCAACCTGAATCTTGCCTAATGGGATATTGAGGTGCGTGACGATTTCATTGGTCAGTTCCAGATTGGCGTTACCGGAAAAAACCATGATGGAGCTTGAAGGCAAGGCGGCTTCCCCTAGATCAACGATCGATTGTCAGTGAATGGGTGGGTCGGACCGTTTGTCGTGGCTCAGCATGACCGATCAACACCCAGTGTTGAGTTGGGCTGGAGCTCTACGCCAAGGATGATCAAGGCCTTGATGTTCAGCCTCACAGCACAATTTGGCTGGGGCGGCAGGATTCGAACCTACGAATGCTGGGATCAAAACCCAGTGCCTTACCGCTTGGCGACGCCCCAAATAAGGTCTTCAATCTTTTCGAAGTTTGTCGAGGAGTGGAGACCGGTTACTCCCTTTTGCGACAAATCCCTGCAAGCCAGAAGGCAACTGTCGCAGTACCGAACGTGCCGCAGACTCATTCGAAAACGCCGCAAACACACAGGCGCCGGTACCCGTCATCTGGGCTGGCGCATGCCTTTCCAGCCAATCCAGTGCTGCAGTCACTTCAGGATGCAGCTGGCGTACCACGGGCAGGCAGTCGTTGCTTCTCTCACCCTGTAGAAAGTCGCGTATTGTGATCCTGGGTGAGTTGCGTGTCAAATCGGCTGATCCGAAGATCTGGGCGGTAGAGACGTGACAATCCGGGGTCAGGATCAGATGCCAGGGTTCAGGCAGTTCGATATCAGTCAGCTGTTCGCCAATCCCCTCTGCCCAGGCAGCGTGTCCATGCAGGAAGATCGGTACGTCCGCGCCCAGCTCGGACCCCAGTTCCACCAGCTGTTCCTGTGTGAGCCCGGTGTGCCAGATCCGGTTCAAGGCAAACAGGGTGGTGGCGGCGTCGGAGCTGCCGCCGCCCAACCCTCCACCCATGGGAATGCGCTTTTCGAGTCTGATCTCGATCCCGCGGCGGCATTGCGTTTTCATCTGGAGCAGGCGCGCGGCCCGGTGGGTCAGATCCTGGTCGGGTGCTACCCCCTCAAGGGGTGTCTTGATGAGGATCTGGTGGTCGGTCCGGGGCGTGAAAAACAATCGATCCTGATAATCCAGGAATTGAAAGACGGTCTGGAGCTCATGGTACCCATCTGCGCGACGCCCGACGATACGCAACATCAGATTGAGTTTTGCCGGCGCCGGCCAGGCGTCGTTCGATGACATATTATTCAGCGCCGAGCCGCTGCATGACTGGTTTGATGAATCGGTTGTCCGGCTCCAGTTCGTTAGCCTTTTGCCAAACTTCCAGGGCCTGTTGCTTTTTGTTCATGTGCCAGAGCACTTCGCCGAGATGCGAAGCGATTTCCGCATCAGGGCTGAATTTGGCCGCTTCTTGCAGGAATTTGAGTGCACCCTCGAGATTTCCCAGGCGAAACTCGACCCATCCCATACTGTCGAGAATGGCCGGGCTGTCCGGTTTCAGGCTGAGTGCCTTCTGGATGTATTGTTTGGCCTCATCAAGCCGGCCGGTTTGATCCGCCAGGGTATAGCCGAGGGCATTCAGGGCGTCCGCGTGGTCAGGTTGGTGGTTGAGAATCTTGTTCAGGTCCTGTTCAAGAATATTGAGGTGTCCCATGTCGGCTGCATTCAATGCCCGGGCATACAGCAGATCGATATTCTCTTGGTACAATTCCAGACCGCGATTATAGACTTCATGGGCTACCGCGTACTCTCGGGCATCCCTGAGTAAATCCGCTTCGATCAAGTGCAGCCTGACATCCTGTTGTGGCACGATGAAGCGTAAATGCTGGAGTAATTCGCGGGCTTGATTCAGCTTCCCTGTTCCAGCCAGGATCCTGGCCATTTGGATCCGCGCGTCCACTTGGTTGTTACCGCCTACCTTGCTGAAATGGTACAAGGCCTCTTCGAGATTGTCCTGGCGTTGGGTGATCAGGCCGAGTTGGAAATGGGCATCATCCCGTCTTTTCCTGGTCTTGACCAGGCGCTGAAAATACTCACTCGCCGAGTCGTAGTGTTTGAGTTCGGATGAGATGACACCCAGGGCAAAAATGATGTCCTGGTTGGTGGGGTTCTGTTGATTGAGGACCTCAAACTGCTCCAAGGATGCCTCCAGTTGGTTATTGTCCAGCAACAAGCGAGCATAGCTAAGTCGCAATTCTGTATTGTCCGGTGCCTTGCTTATCGCCCCTTTGAGTATTTCCAGTCCTTCCAAGGGTTTGTTTTGGGCAATCAGGCTACGGCTGAGCAGGAGCATACCCTTGGGCCAATCGGGCCTTGCTTGCAGGGCGCGGTCGATGCTTTGCTGTGCGAGTGGGAATTGTCTGGCCTGCATGGCTGACAGGGCCAGTGCGTGCAGGGCATCCGGGTTTTCGCTATCGGCAGGGATGACCTGTTGCATGAGGGCGAGCGATTGGTCGGGTGTCCCTGCCTTTTCCGCGATCGCAGCAGCTTTCAAATAGCCGTTTTGGCCCTGTTCATTGGCGATTCGGACGACCTCATTGAGATGGTGGACGGTCTCCGTTAGCTGTTTTTGATTGGCCGTGAGCAGGGCGGCGATTTGGTTCGCTCCCAGTGAATTGGGGTCGAGCTCGAGCCAGAGGCGGGTGGCCTGCATGGCTTCAGGGGTCAATTTGGCCTGCAGGGCCAATTGGGTGGCGCGTTCCGCAGCGGATGGCGCTCTCGATGCATGGGCGGCGCGAATGGCATGGGTGTATGCCGTTTGGTGATCGCCACGCTGAGCGGCTATTTCCGCGGTAAGTGTATCGAAGATGACACTATTGCTCAGGGTTTGTGGTGGTACCGGTGGTGTAGACTGCGCCTGGAGCTGTTCGATGGAGTCGCTGGTCTCCCCAGGGAGAGATGTCTGGGGCAGAGGCGAGGTGCAGCTAGCCACCAACAGCAACAATGCGGGAATGAGGAGAAAGGTTGATCGGCGGTAAATCATTGCATCTATATATAGTGTGTATGGGTCTAGTAATAAAGCTAAACAGATTCAGCTGCAAGTCTTTGAGCGTCCAGAATCGCCGGAAGATTCCCTTGCAAGTGCCTGGTGACACCAGCAGCCTATAAATGCAGTTAATGTGTATGACATCATCCGATGCACAAAGTATCACGAAATGAGAGTTGACTTTGTTTAGGTGAATCGGCAGAATTCCCTGCTTCCGCTTGGAGGGGTTCCCGAGTGGCCAAAGGGATCAGACTGTAAATCTGACGGCTCCGCCTTCGGAGGTTCGAATCCTCCCCCCTCCACCATATATATAGTGGGTGAGGAATTCTGTTTTCGGGACACAGAGTTCAGAGTGTTTACACTCGATGTAAAGAAACGAGTACTGCGCGGGTGTAGTTCAATGGTAGAACTTCAGCCTTCCAAGCTGACTACGTGGGTTCGATTCCCATCACCCGCTCCAAATTTTGGAAGCTAGGCTTGGACTGGGTTGAGGCCTTGAATTTGATTGAAAACCGGTTTTAGCCCAGATAGCTCAGTTGGTAGAGCACACCCTTGGTAAGGGTGAGGTCGGCGGTTCAAATCCGCTTCTGGGCTCCAGATTTTTAGTGTTGTACCTTTAATTTTTAATTAATTCGGAGACTGTTGGGATGTCCAAAGAAAAATTCGAAAGAACGAAACCGCATGTAAACGTAGGTACGATCGGTCACGTTGACCACGGTAAGACGACGTTGACAGCGGCTCTGACGAAAGTAATGGCAGAGACTCACGGTGGTGAGTTGAAAGCGTTTGATCAGATTGATAATGCGCCTGAAGAAAGAGAGCGTGGTATCACGATTGCGACATCGCACGTTGAATACGAGTCAGACACTCGTCACTACGCGCACGTTGACTGCCCGGGACACGCTGACTACGTCAAGAACATGATTACCGGTGCGGCACAGATGGACGGTGCTATTCTGGTATGTTCAGCAGCTGATGGCCCGATGCCACAGACGCGTGAGCACATCCTGCTGTCACGTCAGGTTGGTGTTCCATACATCGTTGTTTACATGAACAAAGCGGACATGGTTGACGATGAAGAACTGCTGGAACTGGTTGAGATGGAAATTCGTGAGCTGCTGGATCAGTACGAATTCCCAGGTGACGACACACCAATCATTGTTGGTTCTGCGTTGAAAGCACTGGAAGGTGACACTTCTGATATTGGCGCGCCTTCAGTAGTTAAGCTGGTTGAAGCGATGGACTCTTACATTCCAGAGCCAGAGCGTGATATTGACCAGGACTTTTTGATGCCGATCGAGGACGTTTTCTCGATTTCCGGTCGCGGTACAGTTGTAACCGGTCGTGTTGAGCGTGGTGTTGTAAAAGTTGGTGAAGAGATTGAGATTGTTGGTATCAAGGACACGCAGAAGACTACCTGTACAGGTGTTGAGATGTTCCGCAAGCTGCTGGATGAAGGTGTAGCTGGCGACAACGTTGGTGTTCTGTTGCGTGGTACCAAGCGTGAAGAAGTTGAGCGTGGTCAGGTACTGGCCAAGCCAGGATCGATTACTCCACACACGCACTTCGAAGCTGAAGTTTACGTGTTGAGTAAAGATGAGGGTGGTCGTCATACACCGTTCTTTAACGGTTATCGTCCACAGTTTTATTTCCGTACCACCGACATCACTGGTGCGTGTGACCTGCCTGAGGGCGTAGAGATGGTCATGCCTGGTGACAACGTGAAGATGACGGTTAAGCTGATTGCTCCGATTGCGATGGAAGAAGGACTTCGTTTTGCGATTCGTGAGGGTGGCCGTACCGTTGGTGCGGGTGTTGTTTCTAAAATTATCGAGTAATACGAAATGGCTGGTCAAAGAATCCGTATCCGTCTGAAATCGTTTGATCATCGTCTGATTGACGATTCAGCACGTGAAATTGTTGATACTGCGAAGCGTACCGGAGCACAGGTTCTGGGTCCGATTCCATTGCCAACAAGAAAAGAGAAATTCACTGTTCTGATTTCACCGCACGTGAACAAAGATGCGCGTGATCAGTATGAAATTCGTACTCATAAAAGATTAATGGACATCATTGATCCGACAGACAAAACAGTCGATGCGCTGATGAAGCTCGACCTGGCTGCGGGTGTGGATGTTCAGATTAAATTGAACTGAGGTTAAGACCATGACTATAGGATTGGTTGGACGTAAAGCAGGTATGACCCGCGTTTTCACTGAAGACGGCGAATCAGTACCTGTAACAGTAATTGAAGCTACGCCGAACCGTATTACCCAGGTTCGTACGCAGGAAACTGATGGTTATCAGGCTATCCAGGTAACAGCAGGTCAGCGTAAGGCAAGCCATGTCAATAAGCCACTGGCTGGACATTACGCCAAAGCCGGTACTGAAGCAGGTGTTGGTTTGTGGGAATTTCGCGTAGAAGGTGACGAAGTACCCGAAGTAGGCAGTGAGCTGAATGTTGAACTGTTTGAAGCTGGCCAGAAAGTTGATGTTCGTGGCACCAGCAAAGGTAAAGGTTTTCAGGGTGGTGTGAAACGTCACAATTTCAGAATGCAGGATGCCACACACGGTAACTCGATTTCTCACCGTGCACCTGGTTCGATTGGCCAGTGCCAGACGCCAGGCCGCGTTTTCAAAGGTAAGAAAATGGCGGGTCACATGGGTGCACGTCGCGTGACTGTGCAAAATATTGAGGTAGTAAACGTTGATAGCGAAAGAAACCTGATTTTGGTTAAAGGTGCTATCCCGGGTGCTCCAGGCAATG
>JAAUXZ010014053.1_pt1 | contig 19305 bp, 20 predicted proteins | sample 7278131 | NCBI WGS metagenome assembly JAAUXZ01 (sample SAMN14350119, study PRJNA611818) | marine sediment metagenome | isolation source: surface marine sediment (3m) | place: French Polynesia: Moorea | collected 2018-08 | reverse complement strand
GGGTTGGGAAATGGAAATTGACATGTCGGAGCGGGAGTTCCGGCGACTGTTAAAGGAAGAACCGGAACTGGAAAACTGTTTCGTATGATCTGAGCATCGTTCGGACGCGCGTTGCAAGGCCAGTCGCTGGAGGATCTTTGTACTTCGGAAAACTGATGTGGGTGATCATCGGATGGATGCCGCCCTCGCCGGATGGCGCAGGGCTTTGGAGCTGAGTGATCCGGTCTGCGGCGCGTTGGCTCGTCGATTGCGGCGACAGACCCTTAATGGGTGTGGGCTTCATTCCCCTCAGTCCGACAGGCTGATAGAATGCGACTCCGCAGTGGCTTGAATAATGTTTGCTAGTACCCAATGTGTTACATAAGGTGCCTTGATGCGAAATCAAGGCACACAGTCTTTTCAGCTGATAATTTGGAGTAATCGATGGCCTGGAACGAACCGGGTGGCGGTAATAAAGATCCCTGGAGCGGTAAAGGTGGCGACCAGGGTCCGCCGGATCTGGATGAAGTGGTAAAAAAGCTTCAGGAAAAATTTAGTGGCATCTTCGGCGGCGGTAAGTCGCCCAAAGCCGAGACGGAGGGCGGTCGACACGGACCCAGCTCCACCAGCATCGGCCTGATTCTGGTCGTTGTCGTACTGGTGTGGTTGGCATCCGGCATTTACATCATCGAACCGGCGGAGCGGGGGGTGGAATTGCGTTTCGGGGCCTACTCGGCGACCACGGATCCGGGACCCCACTGGCACATCCCCTACCCGGTCGAAGAGGTGCTTAAGGTCAATGTCGATCAGATCTCCTCGTTCCGGCACAAGGCGACCATGCTGACCCGTGACGAGAACATCGTGGACGTGGAACTAACGGTACAGTCCCGTATCCAGGATGCAGCCGACTATCTGTTCCAGGACCAGAATCCGGAAAAGACCATCCGTGATGCGATAGAGACCTCGGTGCGCGAAATCATCGGTAAGAGCGATCTGGATTTCATCCTCACCGAGGGTCGAAGCGCCATTGCGGACCGTATCCTCAGTACCGCACAGGGTCTGATTGACGATTACAAGACCGGTTTGGTAATCACCAGTGTCAACACCCAACCGGCCAAGCCGCCCGAGCAGGTCAAGAACGCGTTTGACGACGCCATCAAGGCGCGTGAGGACAAGGAGCGGCTGGAAAACAAGGCCGAAGCCTACGCCAACGAGGTGATCCCCCGGGCGCGCGGTGAAGCGGCCCGTCAGGTGGCCGATGCCAAGGCCTACAAGGAACGGGTGATTGCCGAGGCGGAAGGTGAGAGCAGCCGTTTTCTGGCGGTGCTCACTGAGTATCAGAGGGCGCCCCAGGTGACCAGAGAACGTCTCTACCTGGATGCAGTGGAGACCATGCTCGGTCAGTCGAGCAAGGTGATGTTGGACAGCGCCGGCAGTAACAGCCTGATGTATCTGCCGCTGGACAAACTGATTCAGCAGACTGGTGGGCAGTCCCCGAGTGTGCAGAGTTATTCAACGGAAGCCGCCAGTCCAACATCAACCCGACCCGACAAACGGGAGTCCACACGTGGCAGGAGCGTTCGATGATGAAAAGTATCAAACTGCTGATTCCGGCCTTTGCGGTCGTTGCGGTGGTCATCTATGCCGCCGCCTTCACCGTCAACCAGTGGGAGGTCGCCCTCAAGCTGCGTTTGGGTGAGATCGTCCGCAGTGACTACGAACCCGGACTGCATTGGATGGTGCCGGTGATCAACAATGTGAAAAAGTTCGACGCGCGTATCCAGACACTGGATGCACGGCCCGAACGTTTCCTGACGATCGAGAAAAAGGACGTAATCGTCGATTCCTTCGCCAAGTGGCGCATCTCCAATGTTGCGCAGTTTTTCCGTTCCACCGGCGGTAGCGAGGCAAAGACCGCCAGGCTCCTGGCGGAGCGCATCAATACCAGTCTGCGCGACGAGTTCGGTAAACGCACGATAATCGAGGTGGTATCCGGCGAGCGGGCGGAGATCATGGCCCTGTTGACCAAGGACATCGATGCCAAGGGCGCGGAGCTGGGGGTCGAGATCCTCGATATCCGGGTCAAACAGATCGATCTGCCACCGGAGGTCAGCGAATCGGTCTACGATCGCATGCGCGCCGAGCGTGAACGGGTAGCGCGGGATCTGCGGGCGCAAGGTGGAGAGGCGGCGGAAAGAATACGCGCCGAGGCCGATCGAGAGCGGGTGGTGATCGTCTCTGACGCCTATAAACAGGCTGAACAGTTACGTGGTGAAGGGGACGCCAAATCCGCTGAGATCTACGCCAACGCCTACAGCCAGGATGCAGAATTCTATGCCTTCTATCGCAGCCTCAACGCCTACAAGGCCAGTTTCAAGGATCGTGCTGATGTCATGGTGCTGCAACCCGATTCGGATTTTTTCCGTTATCTGAAGAACCAACGGGGAGAATAGACAAGACCTGCCGCCTTTGGGAGAATACGCGGCGGCTTTCGATCGGGTAACCTGTCGAATGGTGACCTGGCAAACGGGCCGGGTTGCCTGACAACAGATGGTGGGGATGGCACCTGAAAAGTCATCAGCGTTCCCTCCATACCTGGTGGTCCGCAGAATTTGCTCCTGGCAATCTATCTGCAATTCCTCCATCCCTGGAGGTCCGCAGAGGTTGTTCCGGACAATTTACTGCATTTCCTCCATCCCTGGAGGTCCGCAGAGATTGCTCCGGACAATCAACTGCATTTCCTCCATCCCTGGAGGTCAGTTGTGATGCGATTTTTTTATCGCTGAGTACGTTGAAACATACCAGGAAACGTATAACCACATGGTTTGTTTCCGTATTCTGAATCAATGTTGGATTCAATCGGGGTTGATTAAGCAACCGGGGTGTTCCCGGTTTTTTTATGGGGCGAAGCGATGTGGCATGATCTCGGGGTGGCGCTGGCGTTACTGCTGGTACTGGAAGGCATCCTGCCTTTCCTCAACCCGGAAGGCATGCGCCGGATGATGCTGTCGATCGCCCAGCAGAATAATCGTGCACTGCGCATCAGCGGTCTGGTCAGTATGATCATGGGTGTAGTGTTGCTCTATGTGGTGAATTGAAGAGAGCGATGGAAAATAAAAGCTGGATATTGCCTGACGGCATCGATGAGGTTCTGCCGCCCCAGGCCGGCTTGATCGATCTCAAACGCCGGGAATTGCTGGACCTCTATCGAAGCTGGGGCTATGAATTCGTTATCCCGCCCTTCGTTGAATTCCTCGATTCCCTGTTGACCGGCACCGGCAGCGATCTTGACCTGCAGACCTTTAAGCTGACCGATCAGCTGAGCGGCCGCCTAATGGGCATCAGGGCGGATATCACCCCCCAGGCCGCGCGTATCGATGCTCACCATATGGGCACGGAGGCACCGGTGCGTCTCTGTTACCTCGGAACGGTGCTGCATACCCGCTCCGACGGATTCGCCGGAAGTCGCAGTCCCTTGCAGATCGGTGCGGAGCTATATGGCCATGCCGGGGTGGAGAGTGATATCGAGATCCTGCGTCTGTTGATACAGACTCTGGAGAAGACCGGTGTCAAGGATGTCTACCTGGATCTCGGCCACGTCGGCATACTCAAAGGGTTGGCGGCCCAGGCCGGGCTGGACAAACAGCAGGAACTCGCGCTGTTCGAAGCCTTGCAGCGCAAGGCGCTGCCTGAAGTCGCGGAACTCCTGGCGTCTTATCGGATCGAGCCCGAACATGCACAGATGCTCTACAAGCTTGGCGAGCTGAATGGCGACAATGCCCTCGAGTTGGCTGCACAAGCCCTGCGGAATGCGGCGCCACCGGTCCAAGCAGCCCTGGAGTATCTCAAGCGGATGGCCGAGCAGATTTCAATCTGGCTGCCGCAGGTGCCGGTGCACTTCGATTTGGCGGAGCTCAGGGGCTATCACTTCCATACAGGTGTGGTGTTTGCCGCTTTCGTGCCCAGCAGCGGCAAGGAGATCGCCAGAGGGGGACGGTATGATGATATCGGCAAGGTCTTCGGTCGAGCACGTCCCGCAACAGGCTTCAGTACGGATCTGAAGACTCTGATGTTGCTTGCCGAGTCTGAACAGACAGCTGCACAGCAACCCTGTGTGTTTGCCCCCTGGAACGAAGATCAGGGTCTGCAGCGGCGTATTGAAGAACTCCGCGAGTCTGGATACTGTGTGGTTTGTGGACTGCCAGGGCAGCAGGGGGGGGCCAGGGAGCTGGGTTGCACTCAGCAGTTATCATTGCATGGCAAGGTGTGGGAATTGATACCGGTTTGATTCAACGACAAGGCGTTGCAGGCGCATCGCTTGTCGTCTCTTACAGTGCGGGCTCTGACCTGCAAAATTAGCATTTCGAGAGATACCATGGGAAAGAACGTCGTAATAATTGGAACTCAGTGGGGTGATGAGGGTAAAGGCAAGGTGGTTGACCTGTTGACTGATAGGGCCGCTGCAGTGGTCCGATTTCAGGGGGGACACAACGCCGGCCATACCCTGGTCATCGACGGCAAGCAGACGGTGCTGCATCTAATCCCGTCCGGTATCCTGCGTGAAAATGTACGCTGCCTGATCGGCAACGGAGTCGTGCTCGCACCGGATGCCCTGCTGGAAGAGATCGCTATGCTGGAGCAGAATGGTGTACCGGCGGCCAGCCGTATGGGTATCTCCGAGTCCTGCCCACTCATTCTGCCCTGTCACATCGCCTTGGATGCAGCCCGCGAGAAGGCCCGGGGCAAGAAAGCCATCGGCACCACCGGCCGCGGTATCGGTCCTGCCTACGAAGATAAAGTCTCTCGACGAGGCATTCGCCTGGGTGAGATCTTCGATACCGACCACATCACCCATCGCCTCCGGGAAGTGATGGATTATCATAATTTTGCTCTGAAAAATCTTTTTGAGTACGGAGAGGTCGATTATCAGGAGGTGTTGGATAATCTGCTGGGACAGGCCGAACGCCTCAAACCCATGGTGGAGGATGTCACCGGGACGCTGCATCAACTGCGCAAAGCGGGTGAGAACGTGATGTTCGAAGGGGCTCAGGGTGCCCTGCTGGACATCGATCACGGCACTTATCCATACGTGACCTCGTCCAATACCACCGCAGGCGGGGCGGCATCGGGCAGCGGTGTCGGTCCGCGCTATCTTGATTACATCGTGGGCATTGTCAAAGCCTACACTACCCGTGTGGGAGCAGGCCCTTTCCCGACCGAGCTGTTCGATGCGGATGGAGATCATCTGGGTACCAAGGGTCATGAGTTCGGTGCCACGACGGGTCGTAAACGCCGTTGCGGCTGGTTGGATCTGGTCTCCCTGAAGCGTTCTCTGGATATCAACAGCGTCACCGGCATCTGTATTACCAAGCTCGACGTGCTGGATGGACTCAAAACGATTAAGATCTGCGTGGCCTACAAGCTCAATGGGCAGGAGGTCACCACACCGCCGGTGGGTGCGGATCTGTTTGAAAAGTGTGAACCGGTGTATATCGAGATGCCGGGTTGGCAGGAGTCCACCGTTGGGGCCACCGAGTACGCTCAATTGCCTGAGGCAGCCCGGAATTATCTGGATAAAATCGAAACGCTGTGCGAGACCCCTATCGATATCATTTCCACCGGGCCTGACCGCAAAGAGACCATCATCCGGCGTCACCCTTACGATATCTGATCCTGCCGAAGCCCTGTTCCCCGCATGTGGAGAACAGGGCCGCTGACCCTGGATGAGCGTTCCCCGCAAGCAGCGTCTTGCCTATCATGAGGATAGCGCGCTGCTGTTTGAATCGATCAGGGATCTCCCCTGGCCGGTATTCCTCGATAGCGCGCGACCCATGGTCGAGCAGGGCCGTTATGACATCATCAGCGCCGCGCCCTTTCAAACCCTGATCACCCGCGGGCAAACGACAGAGATTCGCACCGCCAGCACCAGGCGCCTGTCAACCGAGGATCCTTTCGAGCTGTTACGGGGCGAACTGGCTGTTTCCTTGCTGTCTCCAGGTTTGGACTTGCCATTCGCCGGGGGCGCCATCGGTTATTTTTCTTATGATCTGGCCAGGCGAATCGAGCAGCTTCCCGCTGCCCTGAAGCCGTTGGAAGATATGCCAGAGATGGCAATCGGTCTCTATGACTGGGCGTTGGTGGTCGACCACATCGAACGCTGTAGCTGGTTGGTGAGCGCCGGTAGCGATCCTGCGACGGCAGCGCGCTGGGCGAGTTTGCTTGAGCGTCTCAGCCGTCCACCGGAGCATTCCGTAACCCAGACGTTTCGTCTCCAGAGCCCGATCCATTCGAGCCTGAACCGGACCGACTATCAGCAACGCTTCAACAGAATCCAGCGCTACATTCGGGAAGGCGACTGCTACCAGGTCAATTTTGCCGAGTATTTCCAAGCCGATGTGGAGGGAGACGCCTGGGAGGCATACAAGCGTCTGCGTCGGATCAACCCCGCCCCGTTTAGCGCCTATCTCGAATTTCCGTTCGGCAGAGTTCTGAGCTCTTCACCAGAACGCTTCCTGAAGGTCAATCAAAGGCATGTACAGACTTGCCCCATCAAGGGCACGGCACCGCGCCATGTCTTGCCGGAACAGGATCAGGCGGCGGCCAGTCAATTGAATGAGAGTGTCAAGGATCGGGCAGAAAACCTGATGATCGTGGATCTGTTGCGTAATGATCTTGGAAAAGTTTGCGAGATAGGCAGCGTGGAAGTCACATCACTGTTCGAGGTTCAGAGTTTCGCCCGGGTCCATCATCTGGTGAGTGTGGTGGAGGCAGTACTGGCCGGCGGGCAGGATGCCATGAGTTTGTTGCGGGCCTGTTTCCCCGGTGGCTCGATTACCGGTGCTCCGAAGCTACGCGCGATGCAGATCATCGAAGAACTGGAAACGGCGCGGCGCGGGATCTACTGTGGATCGATCGGATACATCGGATTCGCGGGAGCAATGGACAGTAACATTGCGATCCGCACTCTGGTCAACCAGTCCAACAGGATCAGCTTCTGGGCGGGTGGGGGAATCGTTGCCGACTCCTCGGCGGCAGCGGAATACCAGGAGATCCTCGATAAGTCAGCGGCGATCTTCGAGATGCTGGATAGCTGCTCTCGGAAGAGATCACTGCGAGATCCCGGTGTGCCCGGTTACTGATCGAGTCGTTGTAGGCGGGTGTTCGAGAGCCTGTCGTGCCAGGCCAGTCGCTCGGGATCGACGAGGATCCAGAGGAAACCCAATCCCAAGGCGAGCCACGAGAGCAAGGCGGCAAAATGACGCTTCAGGGCATCCATCCAACTCACCGGGGAACCGTCTTTTCTGATCACCCTCAGCTTCCAGGCACGCATGCCCAAGGTCTGTCCGCCTTTGACCCAGAAACCGCAAAAGAAGAGCAACGGGATGAGCTCGAACAGGAGTATTTGATAGAAAACGAGACCCGCTCCAGACGGCATACCCAGAGGGAGGGTGATCGAAGCGGTCGTGACAAGGATCAGGGCCAATAACAGCAGACCGTCATACAGCATGGCGGCTATCCGGCGGAAAAACCCAGGTGCGACAAAGGATTGTTGGCTATTCTTGGGATTATCGTTCATGACTTGCTCATTTCCTGCCAATCCTGAGTTATGGCCTGGGATAATCCCTAAGTAAATGGGGCAATCATCCGGGTATCAGCCTAAATTATTATATTAGATACTATGCCCACCCTGAACAGATTGACATAAGAAAGCGGGGAGGAAGGAGGGAAGCGCATTGCACGGTCGAATTAGACACTGAGTGAGGATGGTGGACAGTGATTCTGATTTCCGAAATGACAATGCAGTGTGACCTGCTGAGCTGTTGTGCGTCTGGTCGTAGTGCCCCCAATCTATGGCTGGAGCTTGGCTTATTCATCTCAGCGGGCAATGTCAAAACAATAACGAGTTTATCGAGGTAATCTTCGAAACCCCTATGAGGCGCCTGTGGCGCCTCTTTTTTTTGGTGAAGTGTGAGCATTTGGCGATTCATCGATGCCTGTCTGGATTTATCCAGCCAAGAGGGGTAAAAGATAGTCTCCTATGGAGTGTCCTCACAGGCAATTCACATTATAACTACCGATGTTTACGCCAGACCGTAGCAGAGATCAAAGTTGGATCGCGCGTGTTCCACTACCCTGGATATCTGTTTTCGTCGGGCTGTTTTGCGGCTTCATTGCATGGCTGATCATCGATCCATTCCAGTCCAAGGAACTGGGTGATTTTTTTCAACGTGATCTTGAGAGTCGACTGGAGATTCGCGCCGCCGACACCAGGCGGCGTTTTGAATATTTTCTGACGGACCTGGACGAGGCGACGCGCAAACTGGCTCAGAACTGGCGTCTGGTCCGACATGTCTATTCCCCGCAATGGGATCAGAGCCGGGAAAAGACCTTTGTCTATTTCAATCAGCCCAGCCCTTGGATGGAACAGGGATTGCCGTTACGCGGTGCTGTGGAACCCAGTCATGTGCTGTTGCTGGACCTGCAAGGCAATCCAAGGGAGATCTACCACCAGCAGGACCAGCCCTTTCCGATCGACATGGCCCTGGAACTCTTCGACGATGAGTTAAAGGGGATCACCACGGCCCTCTGGCAGGTTCCCTATTTTATCACTTGGGCAGAGATCGCCGCAGGTGCCCAGGAAAAACGGGCCATACTCATGCTGGTCATGCCCATTAACGAACAATTCCTGTCTGCTTCACAGCAGTATGCCGGCCTGGATGGCATCGTGATCGGGCTATTCGAAGGGGATCAGCAAAAATTGCTGACCAGCAGTGAAGTCAGTCAAGTGGGACCCGCGACCTTGCTCGATGATTGGGCAGAGGATTATCTCATCACATCCCAGGCACTGGCCCTGTATCTCGCGCCGCAAAGTAATCTGCAGTTTTTCACATTCATTTCCCGTTCGCGCCTGACCGCCAAATTGGAGCATATTCTCGCTTCCGTGCGGCAGCAGCGTTTCTTCGAGGCGCTGGTCTATGTGGCCGCCTTCACCATCACGCTGTTTCTTATCTCGTCCAGGCTCAGCCACATTTTGCAGAGAATCTCGACCTTTGGTCACAATGCCTTGGGTATAGAACAGCAGTCACCCGGGCACGGCAACCAACTCCTGCTATTGGAAAACCGCTTACAGGAACTCTTTCAACAGGTCAGTTATGTGAAGGACGAGACCAAGGTTGCCCAAGAGCACCGTATTCGTGAATCGGAGGCATTGAAGAGTGCGTTGCTGGAAAACTCCTTGGACCCGATCATCACGGTGGACAAGAAAGGTCTGATCGTCGAGGCCAATGCAACCGCACAGGAATCTTTCGGCTATCACAGGGAGCAGTTGTTGGGGAATCCCATCGATTTACTGGTGATCCACCCGAAGGACCATTTGCAGATTCGGGAAATGTTGGCGCGCTGTCGTCAGAAGGGAACCCTGCAGAAGTTGTGTCAGGCCCAGAAAATGCTGAGTATCGATGCCTTTGGCGGCGAGAAACCGGTCGAATGCTCCGTTATGCCCATCCAACTCAAGGAGAGGATGGTCTTCACGATCTATCTCAGGGATATCAGCGAGCGAGAAGAGGCGGAGAAACGCATTCAGAGTCTGGCCAAGTTCACCAGTGAAAACCCCAGCCCGGTATTGCGGGTGAACGATCGGGGCGTCATCATTTACGCCAATTCCGCGAGTACACCACTGTTGGATTACTGGGGGTGTGATCGGGGACAGACGCTGCCGCTGTATTGGCGAAACCTCATCTTCGATGCCTTGCAGGATGGCGAGAACAGGGAGTATGAGATCAATCTTGAAGAGCAGATCTATTCACTGCTGATGGTGCCGGTCCTGGAACTCGACTATGCCAACTTGTATGGAAGGGACATCACCCAGGTGCGCACCGCAGAACAACAGTCCAGGCAACACCAGTCGGAACTGGTACATGTCTGTCGCCTCAGTACCATGGGTGAAATGGCCACCGGCCTCGCCCATGAATTGAATCAGCCCCTTTCCGCCATCGTGAATTTCGCCAGTGGCTGCGTACGTAGACTACAGACCGGCATGGGTGGGGAAGCCGAACTGGTGGATGCCATGGCACAGATCACGGTGCAGGCCGAACGGGCCGGCGAGATCATCAAGCGCCTGCGGGCCCTGGTCGGCAAACGGGCACAGGAACACAGTGTCGTCAATCTGAACCACCTGGTCCTGGAAGTTGCCTCTTTTGTCGAATATGTCGCAGAGAAGCACCACGTGGATGTTACTCTGAGGCTTTCTCAGGGGCCTTTGCCTGCGGAACTGGACCTGGTACAGATAGAGCAGGTATTGTTGAATCTGGTACGCAATGCAATCGATGCCATGAAGCATGTGGACATCGATCGTCGAAAACTGGAACTGGTAACCCGCAAACTTGGAGAGGACCAGGTTGAGGTTCTGGTCAAGGACACCGGACCGGGGATACCACCAGAAAACATTGAGCATCTGTTCGATGCTTTTTTCTCCACCAAAGAGAGTGGGATGGGCATGGGCTTACCCATCAGTCGCAAGATTATTGAATCGCATCATGGTCAGATCTCCGCGACATCTGAAATCGGCAAGGGCGCCGAATTCAGAGTGGTACTGCCCTCCGATCCCAATCTGGAATTGGCAGGCTTTTGAGACTATGAATCACAAACCAACCGTATTCGTTGTTGATGACGATCAGGCAATCCGCAGCTCACTCAAATGGTTGATCGAGTCAGTGGCCATGCAGGTTAAGACCTTCGAGTCCGCTGACGCGTTTATCGAGAACTACTATCCGGGGCGCTCCGGTTGTTTGCTCCTGGATGTCCGCATGCCGGGCATGAGCGGCCTTGAACTGCAGGAGTATTTGGCGGAACAGAGGATCAGCATCCCGGTCATCATCATTACCGGACATGGCGATGTGCCGATGGCAATCCGGGCCATGAAGGCGGGAGCGGTGGATTTCATCGAGAAGCCCTTCAATGACGAACTGCTCCTGGAAAGCATCCGCCATGCCCTGATGCTGGATGAACAGCAACGCGACAAACAGTCGCAAAAGGCGGAGATCGCGACCCGCCTGGCCCGTTTGACTCCCCGTGAGCACGAAGTCATGGCGATGGTAACCGAGGGCAAGGCCAACAAGGAGATCGCCTCGGCGTTGGGTGTCAGCGCCAAGACGGTGGAGGCTCACCGGGCTCGGGTCATGGAAAAGATGCAGGCCGGCTCCCTGGCGGATCTGGTGCGCATGGCGATGCTGGCCAATATCGGGATGGATGCCGGTATTTAAGCGGCCCGGCCGATCGAACCGGTCAGCTTGGCGCTTGCCGGGTGACCGGATCGCTAGGCAGCTGATCCAGTCCCTGGTAGCTCCAACACTGAGATAATCCATGCAGCGAGCCCGGCGAAAGCGCGGTGTCCTGGCCTGGGCCTTTTATGATTGGGCCAATTCGGCCTTTGCCACGACAGTCATGGCCGGGTTTTTTCCAGTGTTTTTCAAGCAGTACTGGAGTACCGGTGTCGCTGCAACCGAGAGCACCTTCCGCCTCGGCCTGGTCAATTCCATCGCCAGTCTGGTGATCGTCTGCCTGGCCCCGGTACTGGGTGCCATCGCGGATCAGGTGGGTGGGAAAAAGGGCTTCCTGCTGTTTTTTGCCGCGCTGGGGATCATCTCTACGGGTGCGCTCCAGCTGGTGGCCATGGGCAGCTGGATGGCCGCCCTGGTGCTCTATGGTTTGGGCCTGATCGGTTTCTCCGGCAGCAACATCTTCTACGATGCCCTGCTGGTGGATGTGGCGGACAAGCCTCATTACGACAAGGTCTCATCCCTGGGATTCGCTCTGGGATATCTCGGAGGTGGGCTGCTGTTCGCTTTTGCTGTGTTGATGACCCTCTATCCCGATGTCTTCGGCCTGGTGGATGCTGCAGAAGCGGTCCGCCTCTCCTTCATTTTGGTCGCTTTGTGGTGGGCGCTGTTTTCCATTCCGTTGTTTTTCCTAGTCCGGGAGACGGGCGTCGAATCGCCAGCCAAGGATTGGCTGAGCGGTGGCTTCAGACAGTTGGCAATGACCTTCAGGAAGATCCGCCAACTGCGTATGACCTTTCTCTTTCTATTGGCCTATTGGTGTTACATAGACGGGGTGGACACCATCGTTCGTATGGCGGTCGACTACGGCCTGTCCATCGGTTTCGATGCGAACAATCTGATGGTCGCCCTGCTGATCACCCAGTTCGTCGGATTCCCCGCCGCTTTGTTGTTTGGCCGTATTGGTGCGAAACGCGGTCCCAAACAGGGCATCATGTTGGCCATCTTCGTGTATCTATTGATCCTGCTCTGGGCCTACCGGATGGATTCGATCTGGGAGTTCTATCTGCTGGCGATGGCTATCGGGCTGGTGCAGGGCGGTATTCAGGCCCTGTCACGTTCCCTGTTTGCGCGTTTGATCCCCCATGATCAGGCCGGTGAGTTTTTCGGCTTCTACAATATGCTCGGCAAATTCGCCGTGGTCATTGGGCCTGTGCTGATGGGATGGGTCGGTGTGCTGAGCGGTGACTCGCGCATGGCCATCCTCTCCGTGAGCCTGCTGTTCGTGATGGGCGCCCTGTTGTTGGCCAGAGTGGATGTGGAAGCGGGGCATCGGGCCGCTCGTTCCTTCGAACGTGCCTGAGCAGCGGTCAAATGCTTTCGCAGATACAGTGATAGGGCAGTGCCTTAGCGACCCGGGTGATCGCCCGGTGGACCTCTGTTTCATCCCGATTGAACAATTCCGCATCCGCCCGGCCCTCCCGGACCAGCCGGCTCACCAGGTCATCTGTCACTGGCTGAGAGGCCTGGGGATCCCGGGATTCGGTGACACCGTGACACACGGGGCACATGACAAAGCGGCCGCTCTCCAGGCAGATTCGGGTGGCAACCTTATCCTGCTTTTGCCGAGTGGTTAAAAGAAAATCCAAAAATCCCATGTTGGTTGCCCAGGTCGAGAATCACCTCTATTTTATGCAGTCAAGCCATTCTGCGTAAAATAGCCGCTTTCTCCAACTCGAATTCCATGACCGGTAAGACAAAACAGGACAGACTCTACGCCGAGATCCAAGCCGGTATTGCGGATTTCGTCTTCGACGAACGGGTGGCGATGGTGTTTCCCGATATGATTCGCCGCTCGGTGCCCGGCTACGCCACCATCATCAACATGATCGGTGCCCTGGCGGGACAGCGGGTCGCTCCGCACAGCCGCTGTTACGACCTGGGGTGCTCTCTAGCTGCAGCCGCCCTGGCCATACGTCAGGGGGTCGGCGACCTGGACTGCCGGATCATTGCGGTCGACAACTCCCCCGCCATGCTGTGGCAGGCACGGCATTTTGTCGAGCGTGCCAAGTCGACGGTACCGGTCGACCTGGTGTGTGCGGATGTTCGCCATATCCGTATCCTCGATGCCTCTATGGTGGTGCTCAATTTTACCCTGCAATTCATCCCGGTCGCCCGACGCCGAGCCTTGCTCCAGTCGATCTATGCCGGCCTGTGGGACGGGGGCATCCTGGTGCTGTCAGAGAAGATCCGTCTACCGAACAAGGCGGGAGAGACACTCTTTGTGGAAATGCACCATGCCTTCAAGAAGGCCCAGGGTTATTCGGAGTTGGAGATCAGTCAGAAACGTACAGCGCTGGACAAAGTGTTGATCCCCGAAAGTCTGGAGACTCATCGCCGGCGCCTCCGGGATGTCGGTTTCCAGACGGTCGAGGTGTGGTTCCAGTGCTTCAATTTCGTCTCTCTGCTGGCCATCAAATGAAGCGGGATTGGCACTGGATCGGGCCTTTGCTGGAGACGCCATTGGGGCGTTGGTTGGAGAAATTGCCTGAGCAGGTCGAGGCGATTTGGCGTGAGCGTTCCCACGGTGATTTGGCCAGATGGCAAACCGCGATCGACCGGCTACCCGAGTTGCCGATCAGCCAGGCGGTGTTCGATTCCGCCAGAGTCACTGCAGGCAGTGCGAGTGACTGTGCTGACAAAACACGTATGGCGATGGCTGAATGTCTGATGCAGTTACACCCTTGGCGCAAGGGGCCTTACGAACTCTATGGGTTGGTCATCGACACCGAGTGGCGCTCCGATTGGAAGTGGGATCGTCTGCGCCCGCATATCCAGCCATTGTCGGGCAGGCTGGTATTGGATGTAGGGTGCGGCAACGGCTACCATGGTTGGCGCATGGTCGGTGAGGGCGCGCGGCAGGTCATCGGCATCGACCCAACCCAGCTCTTCGTCATGCAGTTTCGGGCGATCCGTCACTTTCTCGGAAGTCGATATCCGCTGCAGGTTCTGCCCTTGGCGATGCAAGATCTGCCGGCTAATTTACAGGGTTTTGATACGGTCTTTTCGATGGGGGTCTTGTACCATCGCCGCTCCCCATTTGCCCATCTTGCCGAGTTGAAGGGCGCTCTGCGCAAAGGGGGAGAGCTGGTGCTGGAAACCCTGGTGATCGAAGGTGGCGAGGGAGAGGTGCTGGTTCCTGAAGGCCGCTATGCGAAGATGCGCAACGTCTGGTTCATGCCAAGCGTACCCACCTTGGTATCATGGTTGCGGCGGACCGGCTTTTCCGGTATCCGATTGATCGATCATTCATCCACAACCCCCGAAGAGCAACGCTCGACTGATTGGATGCGCTTCGAATCCCTCTCACACTACCTGGACCCTGAAGATCCCCGTCGAACGGTGGAGGGTCATCCGGCGCCTCAGCGGGCCATCTTGCTTGCCAGGGCATAGGTACCGTTGGCTTGGAGTTTGTGATGCCGATCATGCACAGTGAGTTTGAACCGGCCTGGTGGTTGCGGGGTCAGCATGCCCAGACCCTCTGGCCCAGTCTGTTTCGTAAGCGCAACCTGCCGGCGATCGACTGGGAACGGGTGGAGTTGGAGGACGGGGATTTTATCGATCTGGCCTGGTCGGGACCTGCCAAGGGCCGTATTGTCCTGTTCCTGCATGGTCTGGAAGGAAGTCTGCAGTCCCATTATGCCGGTGGCATGATGCAGCAACTCAATCAACGGGGGTTCCGAGTCTGTTTGATGCATTTTCGGGGTTGCAGCGGAGAACCGAATCGCCTGCCGGTCAGCTACCACAGCGGCAAGACCGATGACCCCCAGACCGTTCTCGAACATATCCAGCAGACCCGCGGTCGTGCGGTCTACGCCGCCGTCGGTGTCTCCCTGGGTGGGAATGTGCTTTTGAAATGGCTTGGGGAACGGGCAGAGTGCTCACCGCTGCGCAAAGCTGCGGCCCTGTCGGTGCCTTTCAAACTGGACGACGCCGCCCACAGGCTCAGGCAGGGTCTGTCTCGGATTTATCAACGGTATCTGCTGAAGCAGATGAGACAAAAGTACCAGAGTAAATTTCGCCGTTTTTCTACTCCCCTGAAGGTCGATGTGGATCGATTGAAGACGTTTCACCAATTCGACGACCAGGTCACGGCGGTGTTGCATGGTTTTTCCGGGGTCGACGATTATTACCGCCGCTGCAGTTGCCGGCAGTACATCTCGCAAATCAGGGTGCCGACCCTGATCCTGCATGCCCAAGATGATCCCTTCATGTTTCCCCGGACTGTCCCCTTGGAAGCCGAGCTGCCGGGGAATGTCTGGCTGGAATTGCCCGAAACCGGTGGGCATGTGGGATTTGTCAGCGGCGCGGCTCCCTGGCGTGCGGAGTATTGGGCGGAGCATAGGATCGCAGCATGGTTGGCCGCCGAGTGCTCCAGCAATATCCAACAATAAGCGTGCTAAGGATTGGCCCCCAGAGCGATCTCACCGATTTCCCGAAAGGGTATGTTGAAGAGGCTGCCCGGTGAGCTCAGGCTGCCACTGAGTTCATAGGCAAAGGGTTTGCCCCGTCGTTCTTCGAGTGACTGGAACTGACGGATGATGCCAAAGATGGTGCTGCTCACCTTGACTTCGAGCAGGCTTTCAGCGTAAGCAGGGACGCTGATCTGTTGGTTGCTGACCCCGGAGGCGAAGGCCTTGCCGTTTAGCTTGAGATCGAAGCTCATGCCGTCTATCACCAGGGGATCTCCCGAGCGGTTCTGCACACGTAATTTGATGAGGTAACGTTGTTCCATCAGGGTGGCGTCCAAAGGAACCATATCGTTGATCGAGATCTTCACACGTTGTTCCTGATCAATCAGGCTGGCGCAGGCGGAAAGCACGAGCAGGACGACAATCGATAAAATGGATTTCAGGTGGCGCTGCCGCCAGGGTCCGTCCACCGATGAGCGATCGGGCTGTGAGATGCAATGGAACCGGTGTGAGGGTCGATCCGCTATTGGCTCGAGGTGCATATCAGTTACCTGGTTTGTTTCTGTCGAGTTGTTGGGTGTCCTCCTGGGGTTTGCGAAGGGAGCCGAACAGGAGTGTCAGCAGACCCAGCAGGAGTTCATCCGCAAAGGGCAGCATATCTGGAATCAACAGATCGATGACGAACAGTGCGGCGGTCAACAGGAAGAGCTGGCGAAATCTCAGCTTGTCGGCAAACTTCAGGATGGAAGAGGTCAAGAGGAAACGTGTCATATCCGTTTTCTCATTCGGTATGCTCCCGCACTCCGGCAGACAGATGAGATCTGCGGACTGATTCCGTCAGGTGAACAGCAGGACATGTTCACCGTCTCACTCAACGATTTCGATCAGAAAGCTCGGTGCGTCCTGGATATGTCGCTTCACGGCGCACAGCCCCATGGCGCGGATGATGCCTTCGCGATACTTCTCCGGGAAGCCCTCCGGCAGGGTTAGCAGCAGCTTCATCTCGGTGAACAGCTTCTTCTTTGCATCTCTTGTGCAGGCCATGCGCAGCCCGATCCCCTCGGTGGGCAGATCCCGTGATTGACAGAAGTTCCAGGCGAAGATTCCGGCACAGGTGGCGATCGAGGCGAGGAAGAGGTCGAAAGGTTCTGGAGCGGATGCGTTGCCTCCGTATTTTACAGACTGGTCCGTGTGAATGGTGAAATCTCCTACCTTGGCATCGATTCGCTTACCACCGGGAAAGCTGACTTGGATGTCTTGCATGGATTTAATCCCGGGTGAGTGGATAGAGTTCCTTGACCGGTCCCGGATTCTTCACTTCGACCTGGGCATAAAGATTGTTGAGGGCCGCCTGCAGCGCCTCCTCGATGACCGGATGGTAAAAGGGCATGCGGATCAGGTCGCCGACACTGAGTCCCTGGCTGATCGCCCAGTTCAGCAGATGTGCCAGGTTTTCTCCCCGGGTGGTGACCATCTCGGCACCGAGAAGCAGGCCACTGGCCTTTTCCGCATAGACCCGAATTACGCCGCGGTTCTGGCCCATGATCATGGCTCGACCGACCGGTGCCAGCTTGACCTCGCCGATTGCCGTGGTCGCCGGGTCCAACTCGGCGTGAGTGGCACCGACCAGACAGATGTTGGGATCGCAGAAGTTGATGGCCAGCGGGACCTTGCGCTGGAAGGCCGTAATCTGCTCACTGGCGGCATTCTGCCCGGCGATCTTTCCCTCATCCCCCGCTTCATGCAGGATGGGACGCTCGCCGTTGACGTCGCCGGCCAGGAAGATGTGCGAGTCGCCGCACTGCATGGTGTGGCGGTCGAACAGTGGGATCCCACGGTCATCCAGCTGAATACCGGCATTTTCGAGTGCCAGACCTTCCACATTCGGTGTGCGCCCTATAGCGCAGAGCACCTTGTCGACGAGCACCGCACGCTCGCCGGCGCTGACTCTGAGCTGTTCACCTTGCGCACTGATCTCAACGGCTTGACCCAGGATGATATCGAAGCCCTTGCGCATGATCTCCAAGGCCATCTTGCTGACCTCCGGATCGGTGGTGCCGCCGATGGTCTCGGCCGCATCGAAGCCGGTGACCGCGATGTCCAAACGACTGAGGGACTGCCCCAGCTCGAGGCCTATCACCCCGAGACCGATGACCGCCACCGACCTGGGCAGGTCCTCCTGCTCGAAGAAATTATCGGTGGTCAGCACCTTGTCGCCGAACTCTTGCCAGGCCTCGGGTACCACAGGACGGGAACCGGTGGCGATGACGACCTTGTCGGCCTTGATGCGATCACCGTTGTCCAGTTCCAAAGTATGGGGATCGATGAATTTGGCATAGGCCTCGATGAATTTTTCCCCCATGTTGTCGGTACTGTTGGACAGCACCCGGTCGACGAAATTGTCCCGCAGGTCCTGGACGTGTTCCATCGCCTCAGGGATGTCGATATTCATTTCTTCATGGCCATCCACGCCGTATCGTCCCAGATGAGTGCGGCGATGGTAGTCCTCGGCGACCTGAATCAGCGCTTTGGAAGGCATGCAACCGACCCGGGCACAGGTGGTGCCAGGCTCACCACCGTTGATCAGTACGAAACTCTTGCCTGCCGGTCCGACCCGACTGGTTGCATTGAGGCCTGCAGTGCCGGAGCCGAGGATGGCGACGTCGACGGTTTTTTCTGTCACGTGGAAACTCCTGGTGGGTTAGTGGGTCACAGGGTTCTGAGTTCACAAATTGTACCCCATAGATCGGCTCATTTTAGCCTGTCCGAACCCGCGGTTTCTACTGATCGCGCGATGATGCTGGTTTCAGCGGAAAGAGTAGGGTAAGGTCTCGGCCACATTTTCTGAGGAGTGAAGACGATGATAAAATTATTACTACTGATCCTGTTGCCAGGTCTGGTCCTGGCTCAACCCCCGCAAGGGCAGCCGCTACAGGAACAGATGCCGGCGGCGCCCAAGGGGCAGATGCCAACCCCACCCCCATTCGACGAATTCAAGAAAACCATGTCACCAATGGTCGAAAAGACCTTGCCAGCCATGAAAGAGACGCGGGAGTGTGTCAGCAAGGCGGAGTCCAAGGAGGCGGTAGAGAAGTGTGTCAACGCGATGGCACAAAAGGCTCAGGAGATTCAGAAACAGGCAGGTAAGCCGGGAACGGCAGTCGCACGCAAGATGCCCGCCGATTTCGAATGGACACCGGAGCGCAAGCAGATGATGCTGAAGCAGATGGACCTCTCAATAACACGCAATAGCGCGATGCACGAATGTCTGGGACAGAGCAATACCCGGGAGGAGATGGATACATGCATGCGCAGCGAGGTACCCATGAAGAAGATTCGGAAAGAGGTGCCCAAATCACCGCTGCCCCCGACACCCCCGATGCCCTCCGGACAATAACCTGACTACCGGTCTGGGGGCTCCATCCAGGCCGGTGTATTTTCTCTGCACAGCAAGTTCCGTTTTTTTTTGGGGAGCAGGGACGAAGAAAGCCTATCATATGGATTTCTCGCAAGGCAGACTCAGGTGTTGTGAAAAATTCTACTTAGATGACCGCGTTACAACGATGTGCATCAGGACT
>JAAUXZ010065399.1_pt1 | contig 19321 bp, 14 predicted proteins | sample 7278131 | NCBI WGS metagenome assembly JAAUXZ01 (sample SAMN14350119, study PRJNA611818) | marine sediment metagenome | isolation source: surface marine sediment (3m) | place: French Polynesia: Moorea | collected 2018-08 | reverse complement strand
CTTTTCATGCATGGGACCAGACTGCGGGCAGCAATGGCGATACCGCCGTCGATGTCTCGGTCAATGGTGGCTCCACCGCCTATAGCAGTGAAAGCTTCGATGCCAGCCTGAACGTCCTGCCAGTTGCCGATCCGCCGACTTTTGGCGGTGATGAAACCGGTGCGGTAACAGAAGACGTGGCGGTAGTCAGCAATAACATCAGCACAACCGGTACCCTGACCATCACCGATCCAGATGCCGGCGAGTCCAGCTTCCAGGCCGCAACCGTGAGCGGTACCTACGGTAGCCTGACCATCGATACCGCCGGCAACTGGACCTATACCGCGGATAACACCCAGGTCGCGATCCAGCAACTCGATGCCCTGGAGAGCACCACCGATACCCTGACCGTACAGTCCTTCGATGGCACCAACCATAATATCGTCATCACCCTCAACGGCAGTGAAGACAATGCGCTGATCTCAGGCACCATCACCGGTTCGGTCACGGAAGATACGACCCTGACCTCCAGTGGTACACTGTCGATCAGCGATACCGATGCCTCGGATACTCCGAGTTTCCCCGATGTCTCGAGTACGGCAAGTGACAATGGCTATGGTACCATTAGCATGACCGCGGGTACCTGGACCTACACCCTGGATAACAACCATGCCGCGGTGCAGGCCCTGGATGATACCGAGACCCTGACCGATACCTTTACCTTTACCGCATCGGACAGCTCTACCCAGCTGGTGACCATTACCATTAACGGTAACAACGATGCACCGGTATTTGATTCCACTGCAGTTACCTCGGCCACCCAGGATGTCGCTTACAGCTATACCATTACCACCCGTGATGTCGATGTCGAAGGTGTGACGATCACCGCACCCACCCTACCCGCCTGGCTGACGTTTATCGATAACGGTGATGGCACCGCCTCCTTAAGCGGTACCCCGACCAACGCCGAGGTGGGTGATCATAACGTCGTGCTTAATGTCTCGGATGGCGACCTGAGCAGTAACCAGAGCTTTACCATTGCGGTAGCCAACGCCAACGATGCCCCAATGATTACCGGTGACAGCAGCGGTAGTGTGACCGAGGATATCGACGGTGATCTCGATAACCTGCTTGAAGTCTCTGGAATTCTGTCAATTTCTGACCCAGATGCCGGCGAGTCTTCCTTTCTAGCCAATACCATCGTAGGCAGCTATGGCACATTATGGATTAATGCTTCAGGTAACTGGTCCTATGCCGCAGACAATACCCAGGTAGCGATTCAGTCACTGGATGCTGGTGAAACGCTGTTAGACACGCTCACCATTCAAACTTATGACGGTACCCTTCATGACATCGTGATCACTATCAATGGTGCAGAAGATAATCCTGTGCTCGGAGGCGTGGCCATTGGCAGCGTTGCCGAGGATGGCAGCTTGACTGCTTCAGAAACTCTGACCATTTCCGATGTCGATACCAATGATAATCCCGTTAGCTTTAATGCGGTAACTTCAATCCCGGGGAATAATGGTTATGGCCATTTTACAATGGACAGTAATACCTGGAGTTATACGCTTGATAATAATCATGCTGCGGTTCAGGCACTCGCTGCGGGCGAATCTCTTACAGATCACTATACGTTTACGGCCAGTGACGGCAGTACGCAACAGGTCAATATTACTATCCAGGGTGCAAACGATGCGCCCACTGTGGATGTGTTGATTCCTGACCAGACAGCTACTCAGGATGTCCCCTATTCGTTTACGTTTCCAGCAAACAGTTTCAGTGACATGGATAATGCCGCTGTGTTGACTTATAGCGCATCACTTGAAGATGATTCGATGCTGCCATCCTGGTTAACGTTTGACAATAACTCGCTCACCTTGTCAGGTACTCCAGGCAATAGCGATGTTGGTGTCTTGAATATCAAACTCACTGCCAGCGATGGCCTGGCTACAGTGACCGACTCCTTCCAGTTGACGGTTCAGAATGTGAATGATGCCCCTAGCGCAACTCCAGTCACGCTCACACCAATCACTGAAGACAGTGGCTCTAGATTGATTACACAGTCTGAACTCCTGGCCACGGCCAGTGATATGGATGATGGTACGGTATTAACCGCCAGTGGCCTGACCCTGATTACAGGTCAAGGTAGTTTAAGCGATAATGGCGATGGTACCTGGACGTTCACACCAGCAGCTGATGACGCCGCTTCGGTATATTTTGAATATAACATCTCGGACGGTTATGCGATTGTGGCCAACAGTGCTTCATTGGATATCCTGCCAGTCAGTGATGCCGAAAGTGATTATATCGTTACGGCCCAACCCAATACGGTAAATCTTGATCCCCTCAGTAACGATCGGTTTTCTTCGAGTGCATCCATTAATAGTGTTACCCAGGCTGCCCATGGCCAGGTCGTTTTAGAAACGGATGGCACTGTGAGCTATACACCCGATGCCAGTTTTTACGGTAATGACCAGTTTACCTACAGCGTTACTGATGGACAGGGCAATATTGAATCCGCAACGGTTATGGTGACTGTGCAACAAAAGTCTATAACCATCGTCGAAGTGCCAAGCATTGAAACTGAACCGGAACAAAGCAGGATTGAAACCCCTTCGGTTGAAGTAGCAGTGGAAATGGAAGAAAAGATTGAGTCTGCACCCATCGCCAATCCCGAAGGAAACCCTGAAACCAGCGCGGACATGGCATCAATTGACTATGAGTCAGGCCCAGAGTCCAACATCGAAGAAAACATTAATCAATTAACCAATAACTCATCGAATGTAATCTCTGATAGTGATCAGCAGGAAAACTCAACGCATTATGATAGTCAGAACGGTTTTCAAAAAATAGACATTCGTCAGCCAGATAGCAAACAAACCCAAAACCTTGCCGAACTGATTCAAATGCAGGCCATGAAGGACCAGATCGAAAACCAGGCCAATCTGAGTTTAATGAATGAAATTGATACCGAACTGGATATTAAACATGAGCAAGCTCTATGGGACAAAATCGATGCTATGAACCGTCATGTCGATGATGATCTTTCACGGGAAAAAGAATCTGAAGTCGAAGTCGAAATCGCTTTAGGCTCTACCGCCGGTCTGACTGCAGGTTTTATCAGCTGGATCCTACGCGGTGGTTCACTTTTAGCCAGCATGATGTCAACGCTGCCGATGCTGAACCGCTTTGACCCCATGGCCATTGTCGGTACCAAAACAATTGAAAAGAAGAAAAAGAAATTGGAAAAAGACAGTGTGGAGGCCAAAGTGGATGAAATGTTTGCAAATCAAAAACGTGATGATGACTAGAAGTCCGCATCAATTTGCTAAGTCCCTGTTGGGAACTATACTTTTTTTAATGGCACAGCGACCGGGTGCCCATTAACAATAATGATCAACTTTTAAAAATGAGCACGCTTAAAAAACCGTTTAGCACCATGATACCGGCCATGCGAATCAGTCTTGCACTGATATTACTGGCGTCTTGTGTATTGTTAACGGCAGAAATTCTTGGGGTGACCCCTAAGGAAAATCAATTTCTGATCGAGTCACGCACCAAGATTAGTGAATCACTGGCCTTGCAAATGTCAGTACTGATACCGGATCAGGAAATCAAAAAAATTCAAACACTCATCCGTTATATCGTTAAACGCAATCCGGATATCCTCTCGGCAGGTATCCGAAAAACATCAGGACTATTGATCTTCGAATCGCCCAATCATGAAGCGTTATGGGATAACTATAACGAGGATGTATCCACCACCACCCATGTGCTCGTGCCTATTTTACAAAATGGTAAATTATGGGCCAATGTCGAATTACGCTTCGAAAACCTCAAGGGTGAAACCTTCCTGGGATTTTTCGACCAGTCTATCTTCCGCCTCATCTTGTTTTTTTGTTTGATCGGCTTTTTTGTCTTCCTGGTTTTTATGCTCAGAACCCTGAGAGCGTTGGACCCGACCTCGGTTATTCCTGAACGCGTCAATGCGGCCTTTGATACGCTCGCGGAGGGTGTCATGATTATTGACGAACAGGAACAGATCGTGATGGCCAACAAGGCTTTGTGTGAAAAAATCGGCAAGGATTTTGACAGTCTGCTGGGCCTCAAGGCATCGGAATTAAAATGGAAAAGTATCTCCGCTAACAAGTCAGGTAAAGAGTATCCCTGGAAACAAGTCATTAAAACCGGCAAAAGCTCCATCGGTGCACAACTGATTTACAAGTTATCCAAGGAACAGGAAATCAAGTTTGCCATGAATGCCTCGCCCATAGTCGATGACAAAGACAAATTACAAGGCGTATTAATCACCGTCGATGATATTTCACAACTGGAACAGAAAAATACGGACCTCAAGGTCGTGGTGGAACGTTTACAGAAAACCCAGTTCCAGGTGCAACAACAAAATAAAGAGTTGGCCTATCTGGCGACACGCGATCCGCTGACGGGTTGTTTAAACCGACGCGCTTTTTCCGAGCAGTTTGAAATCATGTTCCAAAAAGCCAGGGAACAAGGCAAAGAACTGACTTGTGTCATGGTGGATATCGACCATTTTAAAGCCGTGAACGACACTTATGGACACGCCACTGGTGATGAAGTCATCAAGATGCTTGCAGAGATTTTACAATCCAACACCCATACGGATGACCTGGTGGGACGTTATGGCGGTGAAGAATTTTGCCTGGTATGCCCGGGTATGCCTGATGATGTGGCAGTGAAAATGTCTGAACGTATCCGTCTTAAGATCAAGAGTGAATCATCCAGTCGCTATGAAAATGGTCCTCGAGTGACGGCCAGTCTGGGTATCGCCACTTTAAATGACAAACCCGCCTCTCCCAGCGACTTGAATAACAAGGCAGACCAGGCGCTTTACATTGCTAAGGAATCAGGTCGAAATCAGGTGGTACGTTGGAAACCGGATTCCGATTCCAGGATACCCGATAAAACCACCATTGAAGATAACGCCGCTGAAGAAATCGAAGAAATCACCCAGCTGAAGATTCGTATCAATGAATTGGAAGAAATTGCCTCCAGCGTTTCTGCCGAATTGGAATACAGTCAGAGTTATGACTCCCTCACAGGCTTACCTAATCAAATTCTGTTTTATGATCGCGTGCAACAAGCCATCGAACGCGGTTACCGGCATGATCAACTGGCCGCGGTTCTGATCATTGATATCGACATGTTCAGCCAAATCAATAATACCCTGGGGCGCGATATTGGTGACAAATTATTGCAGGAATTTTCAAACCGCCTGACCCATATATTCCGTAAAACTGATGGTGTCACACGGTTAACCATATCCCGCCTGGTTGGTGATGAATTCGCCGTGTTATTGACTGATATTCATCAGCAGGATGAAGTCACGTGGGCCGTTAAACGATTAACGGATGCCATGGAAGAATCCATTGAAATCGATGGCAATACCATCCATCCGAATACCCATGTCGGTGTGAGTCTGTATCCTACGGATGCACAATCTGTCGAAGAATTACTGAATCATGCCATGACGGCTAAAAAGTTCAGTAAAAAACATCCTTCCAGCTTTGGTTATCAATTTTTTGACCAGCAAATGCAGGATACTTCGCTCAAACACATTCAACTGGAAAAAGAACTGCGTATTGCCATCCAGAAGAAGCAATGGAAGCTGCTGTTTCAACCGAAACTGGATATCAACCAGGGTAAAATTATTGGCGCCGAATCGTTGATTCGTTGGGTGCACCCTAAGCGAGGTTCGCTGACGCCGTATGAATTCATCGACTTTGCCGAACAACGCAAGTTGATTATTCCGATTGGTGACTGGGTCATTCATGAAGCATGTCGTTTTATCCACGACCTGATGCAACAAGGCGTCAAGGATTGCAAGATAGCCATTAACCTGTCATCAGTACAATTAACTCAACCCGACCTGGTGCAAAAGGTATTTGATGCGTTAGATCAATATGCCATTCCTCCACGCCTGTTTGAAATAGAAGTGACCGAAACGACACTGATTGAAAATATGCAACTGGCCTCAGAATCTCTGAAACGTTTGAATGCCCGCGGCATTCCCATCGCCATAGATGACTTTGGGACAGGTTATTCATCCTTGAACTATCTCAAGAACTTACCGATCAATTGTCTCAAGATAGACCGGTCTTTCATTAAGGATGTCTGTCATGATCATAACGATGAACAAATTGTGAAAACCTTGATCTCGATGGCCCATTCACTGGATTTAAAAGTGGTTGCTGAAGGGGTAGAAGACAGTGCGCAGTTAAAGTTGCTCAATGATTATGGCTGTGATGAGATCCAGGGCTACCTTCTCAGCAAGCCGGTAGAAGAAAAGGACTTGATCAATATCATCAAAGATCCCAATTCAGGGATTGAAACTCACGACAACGTTGTAAATTTACGCTCTTAATTGATCCCAGTAGTATTCGCAGCCCGTTTTACTGACCTCTGTATCCTCAAAAATGCGGTAAAATTCCAATAGTAGTATTTCTAGGGGGGATTAAGAGATGTCTACAGAAAAAAATAAGATTGTTGAGCCAGATATGGTTGCCTGTTCTCAGTGTCTTAAAGAAGTTCCGCAATCAGAAGCCATGGTGCCAGAAGCCAGTGAATATGTTGCCCACTTTTGTGGCATTGAATGTTACAACCTGTGGCTGGAAAAACAGAAAGAGGAACAAGAATAATCACCCTGGCTGTTGTGAATTCAGACATTTAAGACGGATTGATCGCAAAAACCCGTTCGGAAGGTAGCCGCATTAACTGCACATCCACCAGCGTCGTTTCAAAGTTTTTGATAACCTTCCTGATCTGCCTGGGTTCCATTCTGAAGTTAACCGGTAGATAGGCAATATCTCCTGAACGTGGGTCATATCCACTGATCTCAATATTAACACCCTCAATATTCTTTAATTGATCATGCCATTTTTTATTGCGGAATTTTTGTGTTCGCAAATAAAAAACGATGGTGCCCCGATTGCTTCTGTTGATGTGACTATGCTCAATCATCGACTCGAGTTTGTGTTTTTTTCGTTGGGTACTCTGTGGATCCGATTTCAGGGTGATATCGAAATCAGTGACATCATTACCAAATTGATCCCTTAGGCGAAAAATGACCTGGGCATGCGCCTCATACTGTTCCTGTTTATTCCATTCCAGAAGGTGTGATTTTAATGTTGCTGCACGCGTGAAGGTGTTTTCATGATGTTGCGCAAAAAAACGCGTGGTATTTTCAAGATTGTGACCAGCGACATCATACTCTGTTTCTAGTGCAGCCTTGACCAGGGGCATGACTTCATGACGATTCTCTGTCCCACTCACGATGCCGATACTGCCTCCAGAGTGGGCTGTCTCATAGATGACACTAAATGGTATGGGTGGTAAATAAAGGTGTTTTCGCTGAAATTTAACCTGGTAATGATCATCTGCAATCACTTCATCATTCAATCGTTTATCCAGAATTTCACTAATGTCAGCAGCTGGCAAGGCACGACAGCTTGATGTCGGCGAAATGCTGACCCAATTAAAATTTAGATTACCCGCGGATGTTCTGACCGTATTATCAGAAGAGTCTTCTTTCAGATAACGGATTGGAATAGGACGGAGTTTGGCCAATGTTTGTGATCCTATCAGGCAGAACTCCTGAACCTGGTAATGAGCAAACATACTCTGACCGGTTTTAAGAAAATGCAGGTGAAGATCCAGTGTTTTTGAAGAACCTATTTCAAGCTCGTGTAAGACTTGCATGCCACGACCGGTACCCTTTAAAAAACGCGTCCAACGTGCTAATTGGCCTCGTCCAATATGTGCGAGACCGCTGCCAAAATTCGCACCTGCCAGATGTATCAGGTTATTAATGGGGGAAGGCTTTGGACTATGCTGCTTGATCCAGTTGCGTACCACCAGTGCTCCGGTGCTATGGATAATCACATTGAACCCCTGCTTCAACAATTCAGGATATTGAGCTTTCAATGCCCGGTCCATGGCAAAACTGATATCGTCAATGGCAAGACCATCATTCAATGATATCCAACGACTCAGATTGAGTTCCACAATCGATGCATCGCCATACAGCTTGCGGAGTTCATCGGGCAGGGCACCATAAATTTCGTTAACAGTACTATCCTGGCCTTCACTGGAATATCCGTGCACGAGTAAGATTGGAAGCATGGTCTCGTCCTGAGTGATTGGATTCAATGAGTTAAAGTGGGAATGTTAAAGAAAAGAAACCGTCGAATAAATAATTCTTTTTAAAAATCGATGCTATGAAAAAAAAGTTTGACCCCTGGCTGCTCTTGATAACCCTCCTGCTTGGGTTCACCTTGATGTTGTATTTTTACGATGTTTTCCCCTACCCGTTTGGTTTTCTGATTTTAATGATTTTTTTTATTGCCCGCTTAATGCACCTGCAAGGTGGCTCCAACGAAAAATCCTAGTTAACAGACCAAAAAAAACCCCTGAACCTTTAAAAGGCAGGGGTTTTATTCATCAGGATCAACCTGAATGAAATGGAAATGGGCTGATCAGCGAATTAATCGCATTCCTCTTCAAGTAAGGCATCATATTCTTTCTGGCTTAAGCTACCATTCTTATCCTTGTCCAGTTCAGCCATGGGCTTCTCTGCGCCACTGTTAGCGTATTCAGCAGAGTCAATCATGCCATCAGCGTTGGCATCTGCATTTTTGAATTCTTTTGGCTCAGCTAAGGCAACGCCTGAAGCTAAAAGTGCAGCACAGGCCGTTATGGTTATTTGTGTCATTTTCATAGTTCAATTCCTATTCTTAAATAATTTGATTGCAAGCACAATATGGCATAAATAGCCTTAATGCGGGCTGAATAAGGGTAATTGACCGATTCCCAGTTGTCCATAATTTAATCCAGTTAGCGCATGATCACATGATTTAGGTTAATTTAGGGGAACTTAACGGGTGTGACAGGCTCACTAATAACTACTATGTACAAACAACGTCGCCAATTCATTTTTGCGCTGTCTGCTACTGTAGGTGCTATGCCAACACTCGCCAAGGCTTTGGTGAGCACCCCCAAACAGTCAGCGGGTCCTTTTTATCCTGTTGACTTGCCTCTCGATGACGATAATGACCTCACGCAAGTTCAGGGCAGGCAGCAACCGGCAGGTGGCATTATCAGCGACCTGAGTGGCCGCCTCATCGATATCAATGGCCGCCCTGTTCGAGATACGCGCATCGAAATCTGGCAATGTGATGTCAATGGTCGTTATCGCCATCCGAATGAAAAGGGCAACAATCCTATTGATCCTAATTTTCAGGGTCATGGGCATACCTTGACGAACCGGGAAGGCGAATACCGTTTCAGGACCATACGACCCGTTCCTTATCCAGGACGTACTCCTCATATCCATGTTGCGGTCTTTCCCAGGGGAATCCGTCCTTTCATCACCCAGCTTTATATCAAGGATGAACCGCAAAATACGCAAGATTTTCTGTTTAACCGGATACCTGACGATCGCCGCCACCTGGTGGTTGCTGATTTTAAAACTGTGGAATCAGTTGACCATCAACAAAACGCGCAATTCGATATCATATTAAATCGTGTTTCAGGGACACCAATTGATCAGTAATCAAAGATATTGGCGTAAATTGCCCCTTTATTGCGGCCTGTATCCTTCAATTAATCTAAATTAACCCGACTTTCTTCTATACTCAGCCTAATATTGATCATTTTTTAATTTCTATTAATCCTGCGGATATATTACATCCAGCATCATGTTTATAAAGGCATTCCAACGTTCCATAGGTCTTATGCAAGCGACCATGTTGTTACTTGCCAGTTTGATCGTTGGTCTGTCCCTCAGCGCCTTTCAAATTTATAGTGTTTATCAACAACAGCAACAGGACATCAATGAAAAGACCCGGACCATTATCGGCCTGAGTGAGGGTGGTGCCACTAATGCAGCCTGGGCATTGGACACCCGGCTCGCCAATGAAGTTTTACAGGGCATTATTGAACAACCCGGTATTAAACAGGTTGAAATCAATGCCACCTTGCGTAATGAAAATCAACAGCTTCTGGCCAGACTAGATAAGGAGCAGCCTGATTACAGTGCGCTATCTCAATGGGTTGCTCAACTATTTTTTACTGAAAAGTTAACGCTGATAACCGAACTTACGATTGTTAACCAACAACAGCCCCTAAAAGTGGGTACATTACGGGTCGAATTCGATTCTGTTCACGAGGCTGAAAAATTTGTCAGGGCATCGATGACCTCATTAGGGATCATTTTATTGGAAGCCTTGTTAATCGGATTGATCCTGTTTTTTATCAGTCAGTGGTTTATAACCAGCCCTATCAGTCGGGCAGCAGCCACTATTGAAAAAGTAGATCCAGACGAATTACATATTGATGATCAAAAAATCCATGTCCCTACCATGCATAAAGTGGATGAATTAGGACATCTACTCGAACATACCAATCAATTACTCGATCGCCTTAAAATTTCTCAATCGAAGTTACGCCACCTGGCTACTAAAGATCCTTTAACCGGACTGGCTAATCGAACCCTGATCAAAGAGTTTCTCGCCAACATGATTGCGACTGCGCAAAGAACTTCAGGTATGGTGGCAGTGATTTTTATTGACCTGGATCGTTTCAAGCATATCAATGACACCCTGGGTCATGACATGGGTGACAAATTACTCAAGTATGTTTCTATTGCCCTGTTAAGGCAGATTCGGGATCAAGATGCGGTAGGCCGCCTGGGGGGTGACGAATTCCTCTTGGTCATGCCGACTAAAGCCATAACCGATGTGGTGGGTATGGCAGAACGAATTCTCCAGGTGCTGTCCAAAACGATCACTATCGATAGTTATGAACTTAAAGTAAATGCCAGTCTGGGCATCGCGCTCTATCCGAATGATGGTGATAATGCAGATACTCTGATGCGCTGCGCGGACCTGGCCATGTATAAAGCCAAGGAACACAAGACTTCACAATGGCATTTATTCTCGGAAGAAATGAAATTGAAAGTCGAAGAAAGCCTGGCTCTCGAAACCGCTTTGAGTGGCGCAATAAGACACCACGAGCTGGAGGTTTTTCTACAGCCACAATATAGTGTTGAAGGTATGCGGCTTGCGGCCTGTGAAGCATTGTTACGCTGGAGAAATAATGGCGAATATATTCCCCCACAGAAATTTATTGCGGTAGCCGAACTGACTGGCCTGATTGGTGAAATAGGTTTATGGGTGCTGACTGAAACTTGTCGGATCATTCAACGCTGGGGAGATCAGGCGATACCGATTTCAGTCAATGTATCCGGGCAACAACTGGCCGATGAAAGTTTCGTTAATGATGCCATTGACATTGTGCAACATTATGCGATCAATCCCACAATGATTGAATTTGAAATCACCGAAACCATGTTGATGCAGGATCTTGATAAAAGTTTTGACCGACTGACCCGCCTGAGAGATAAAGGTTTCCGGATCAGTATCGATGATTTCGGCACAGGTTATTCCTCCTTATCCTATCTGACTCAATTACCCATCGATGCATTAAAAATTGACCGATCATTTGTCTCCGGCAGCGAGCAGTCTTCTGTGGTACTCGATACCATCATTGCCCTGGGTAAAGCACTGGGCATTCATGTGGTAGCTGAAGGTGTGGAAACGGAACAGCAGAAGCTGGCATTGATAGAAAATGGCTGTGATTTATTGCAGGGTTACCTACTTGGCAGACCCATGCCTGTCGCCCAGTTTGAAACGGATTGTTTAGGATTTACTGAAACGGGTAACCTGGTAATAGAGGGCCTGGCTACCCAAACTAAATAGTTAAACCACTCCAGATATTGATCCTATTCGATCAAGCCGCAATATTTTCTGAATTTTATAGAACAACCCTATTCCTAGATTGTTCCCTGCATTTATGCAGTTTAGTATGCAATCATTGCAACATATGAACTGATTAAGTGTCTTATTCAATTTAAGCCACCGGTCACGGATAAACTAATGATACTTTCTTAAGGGAGACCCACTTTGTTATCAAAATTACTGGTTGGAATAACCGTCTTCGCAATATCGCTATCGATACAGGCTAAAGAGCAGCCACAATCGACGATTATTGATCTCTCGCGCCTCATGCAAATGGAACAACTCTTCAAGCAGATTTCGAACAGCCAGGTGGTGGTGGTTGGTGAAACCCATGATCGCTACGATCATCACCTCACTCAACGGGACATCATAGAATACATGCATGAAGAACATGAAAACTTGGCTATTGGACTGGAGTTTATCCAGCAACCATTTCAATCAGTACTGGATGACTATGTCAGAGGCACGATCGATGAAGTTACCATGATCAAGTAAACCGATTACTTTACCCGCTGGGGTTATGATTTTCGTTTGTACCGCCCTATTTTCAGTTTTGCCCGGGAGCATGGCATTCCTTTAATTGCACTGAACATCGATAAGGCCATCACAGACAAGGTGAAAAGCGAGGGAATCGAGGGTCTCAGTGATGAGCAAAAAATGCAGCTACCTGATGCCATCGATCGAACAGATACTGCCTACGAAGAGCGTTTAAAAGCGATCTTCTTGCAGCATCCACATGCCGAGGAGAAACAATTCGAGAGTTTCATGGATATTCAACTGTTATGGGATGAAAGTATGGCCGAACGGGCCGCAGACTGGATTAAACAGAATCCCGACGGGCATATGGTAATTCTAGCGGGATCAGGGCACGTTGTTTATGGGTCTGGTATTCCAAACCGATTAAAACGTCGCGTACCAGTCAGTTTAAAAACGATTATCAACATCAGTGGTGATACACAGTTAAGTCCCGATCTGGGTGATTTTGTCATTATGACCGAAGAACAAAAGTTAACACCCTCCGGGAAATTGGGTGTCATGTTAGATGCCACGAACAATCCCCCAAATATTACAGGTTTCGGAACCAACAGCGGTGCGAAAACTGCGGGACTGAAAAAAAATGACATTATTATCAGGATTGATGATAACGAAATTTCGAGTTATTTCGATGTACGCATTGCGCTTATGGATAAAACCGTTGATGAAAGTGTTGAGGTAGAGGTTCAGCGTGAAGGTTTGATATTTGGTGAAGGCCAGCACCAGTATGACGTCATTCTAAAATAAGCTATGCTAGGACTTATAGACTGACTCTGAGGTGAATAACCATGTTTACACGTATTATCGTCAGCATTTTCCTGGCAACCAGTTTTTTAGCTCTATCGGTTAATGCCCAAAATCAGTCACCGAATGCCGCTACCAATCCATCTATTCAGCCACCGGCCTGGCTGGGTATTTGGGTACAACCTCTACCTGCTCCACTTAAAGCCCAGTTATCCACACTGATTGAAGCTGAAGAAGGTTTAATGATCACCCGGGTAGAACGTAACTCTCCCGCCGATCGATTAGGGCTCAGGCATTTCGATGTTTTGCTGAGTTATAATGGTCAAAAGCTGTATTCCGCCGAACAATTATCCAGCCTGGTATACCATACCCCTTTAGATCAAAAAGTAACGCTCAGGGTTATTCAACAAGGCCAGCTGAATACACTCAACACACTGTTGTCACAAAAAAAATCTCGCGTGTTGGCGCAAACCCAACGGCAACCTCCTCGTTATCCATGGAATCCCTATTACCAACCTCTGCCCCCTCCTGTACCCAAAAAGGTACCGCCTGCTGAAGACTTGACGGCCTGGGATTTGTTCGAATCCATAGAAGTGAAAACGTTACCCGATGGTCGTTATCGGGCTACCGTGAGTTTTAAAGATGCATCCGATGAAATTAAAACATTTACGTTTGAAGGTAAAAAATTAGAAATAATCAGGCAAATAGAAAACTTACCTGAACTACCGGCTGCGAAGAAACAGGCTCTGTTAAAGGCACTCAATATGCGGCCTGAGATGGCCTTTGATTTAGACCGGTTTGGTTGGGGTAGTGATTTGTTTGACTCCCCTATTTTTGGTAATAATCCTTTTGACCATCCGTTTTTTAATCATCCTATTTTCAAGGATCCATCCTTTTTTAATCGCCCTCTACCTCCCCAAGGTTATTTGCCAGCGCCCTACCCTCCACCCTGGCAATTCCATATTTACCCGGACACACCTTATGGAAAAGTTCCACAGTGAGGTCAACTTAAGAATTCAATTCTAAACCGATTATTGATTTAATCATTGCTGTGATAATTCTCTAAAGTCCTGCGCATAGCTTTTCATTTTATCCATCATGCGTTTGCGCTGCGATTCTGTTAGGGATTGATCCAGATCGAGATACAGTGTTTTCAACCGTTGCTGATTTCGAACGAGTTTTTGCTCGAATTCTTTTGATCGTCCCACGCCTCGATTAGCAAAAAGTTTATTAAGAGCGTCTTCGAAATAAACCTTGTTATGACGTTGATCCAGAATTAATTTCAATTTCTTTTGCCAACCTTGCCGAGAGTTTAAGAATTCTTCTCCCATCAGCTCGTATTGTTTAGACCATTCGGTGATTATATCCTGCTGGTCCTCATCTAAAACCCCGGTCCAGCGTTCAATAAATTTACGGACATCCTTGGCACGTTGATAACGTTGCTTGATGACTTTTTTTGACACATATTTTTCCCGGTATTTATTGTTTTCTTTATCGAAATTGGTAAACATCTCATCAACCTGCGCTTCAGATAAATCACCAAATAAAGATACCAGTGTGGGCCCAAGACGAACGAATAGTTGGTCAGTATATAATTCAGTGCGATTTTGGATGTGTTCTATTTCATCTCGATCTAAACCATCTTTGCTCGCCTCGGCAACCCATTCAAGAAACTCAGCATAAACGGGTAGCTGCTGACGACGATGCCAGCTTAAGTAAGCTTCCAGTTGTGCATCAAACTGAATTTCCTGGAGGGGATCCAGTGATACGTAATCATCCAGATACCAGGGAATGAGCCAGTCCAATTGGTTATATACAAACTTGACTGCACATCCGGTTAGTAAAAATATCAACAAGATTAATAAGGAGTAACGCTGTAATTGTTGCGTAATCATAGATCGAAAAAATGATTCAGGTTTATGCTAGGACCCGTTGAAAGTAGCATGATTCAAATTTCATAATCTAAACTGAAACCTTTCCCTAACGGTTTGCCAATTCCAGTATAATCCGTCTTTTTAGAAAACTGTTTTAAGTATGAAGGAGCCCTCATGCGCTTTAAAGGTCAAACTGAATATGATCATAAAGGCATTTCACCCCGCACAGGGGTATTGCTAAATAATCTAGGAACACCCGATGCGGCAACTGCTCCTGCATTACGAGTATACCTAAAGGAATTCTTAAGTGACCCCAGGGTGGTGGAAATACCCCGGTTCATCTGGTTTATTATTCTCTACCTGTTCATTCTGACTTTTAGACCCAAATCCTCGGCGAAACTCTATCAGCAAATTTGGACCGATGCCGGCTCACCCTTGATGGATATCACCCTACGACAAGAGCGAGCCTTACAACAAAAACTGGATGATACTTATGGTAAGGACGTGGTGCCGGTAATTATCGGTATGCGTTATGGTAATCCATCCATTAAGCATGCCTTACAGGAACTTACCGATAAGAATGTCCACAACATCATCGTGTTACCCCTCTATCCGCAGTATTGTGGTGCCACGGTGGGTTCAACCTTTGACGCCGTCGCTCAAGAATTGACTCAATATCGTTGGGTCCCGGAACTGAAATTTATCAGTGGGTATCATCAACATCCTTTGTACCTGCAGGCCATCGCTGATTCCATCGAAAAACATATTCAGGCTGAAGGCATGCCAGACAAGTTGGTGATGTCCTATCACGGTACACCTGAGCTCTACCTTAAAAGAGGTGATCCCTACTTTTGTTTTTGTTCTCAAACCACTCGACTGATACGTGAAAAATTAAATCTGGATGAAGACAGGGTCTTGCTGACTTTTCAATCACGTTTTGGGAAGGCTCCCTGGTTACAACCCTATACCGATGAAACGTTGAAGTCCTTACCTGCACAAGGTGCTAAGAACGTAGCCGTAATCTGTCCTGGATTTTCAGCGGATTGCCTGGAAACTATCGAAGAAATCGAGTCGGAGAATAAGGATTATTTCATGGAAGCCGGTGGTGAAAAATTCACTTATATACCTTGCCTGAACGACCAGGACAATCATATCGACATGATGTTTGATCTCGTACAACAACATTTACCGGGTAACCTGAAAAGTACCTAACTTACCAGGGTAAAATTTCTCCATCAAAGGACCAAAACTGGCCGCTCTTGTTAGGTTGCAATGATTCGATCACCTGCATCATGTAGTGCACACTCTTTTCCGGTGCAAACAAGTGATCAGGTTTTACGTTTTTCGAAAAGGGTCGCGACAAATCGGTGTCCGTAGTACCCGGGTGCAACGCTGCCACACTGACATTAGGAAGTTTACGTTTCCATTCAATGGACAAGGTTTTGAGGATCATATTCAGCGCGGCTTTAGAGGCCCGATAACTGTACCAACCACCCAGGTAGTTCTCACCAATACTGCCTACACGTGCTGAAACGGTGGCAAACACGGCGGGTTGTTTATGTTTAAAGTGAGGTTCTAGATAACGGGCCAACATCAAAGTGGGCAGCGCATTAATGGACATGCATTTCAGGAAATATTCGGACTCTATTTGTCTGGTTGATTTTTCCGGGCCATAGCGATCATTATGTAATATCCCGGCTGCGTTAATGCATAAGTCCACATCATCTATCTGATCACAAAAATGTTCTATGTGTTTTTGTTCAGTCAAGTCTACGCGGTGCCAGTGGCATTGTTTGGTAAAGCTATCCGGTTTACGTTGGTTATACGTGGCATGAATATGGATGTTGCGATGCTTGTTTTTAAGATACTCAATAAAAGCGCGGCCAATGCCACCTGAACCGCCGATGATAATCGCGTTTTTTAGTTCCATCTCTCTACATACTCTTCGTCTGGATCGAATATTTCAGTTTGCTTCTCCAGGTTAAAATGACGTCCACCGCGGGGATCAGCCCCAACTCCAGCGATGTATTGCCAGTTTCCCCAGTTGGAAGCTACGTCATAATCGATCAGTTGCTGTTCAAAGTAAGCGGCGCCATAGCGCCAGTCACAAGAAAGTTCATTCACCAAACAACTGGCCACAATCTGTCGTGCTCGATTGGAAATGTAACCGGTCTGGCGTAATTCTTTCATGCACGCATTGACAATAGACCAACGCGTATTACCCTGGAACCACTGGGTGAAGCTATCCAGGTTAAAGACGGTTTTGGGTGCCTTGCTGGCAATACCCTGGAAAGTGAAAAGTTTTCTGCCATAAAAAAGACTGTACCATTGAAAATATTCACGCCACAGTAACTCGAAATAAATCCAATAAGTGGAATCATTCCTGCCTTCACGCCGTTCATATTGGTTTAGTTGCTTAATAATATCCCGCGCTGAAATACAGCCCTGGGCTAACCAGGGAGAAAATTTACAGGAATTTTTCCACCCATCGATGGCATTACGTGTATCTTTATATTCACTTGCACAGCGCGATGAAAAATAATTGGTCAGTTGCTTTAAGCCGTGACTTTCTCCTCCCATAAAAGTGAGGTTCACCGGTTTCGATTTTTCTATCTCCAGGGTTTCCATATCGAGCGGTATTATGTGTGGTACCCGATTAACCAACTCTACAGGTTGAGCAACCCGCTTACGTTGGGCGATTTTCCTGAATTTAGAATAAGACGAAGGAAATTCGCTTAAACATTGACCCACCTGCTCGATCGTGTATAGCGTCGAATTGTCATAGGAGTGAAATTTAAGCGTTGTGTGGATTCTTCTGAGCTTGGACCACTGTTGCGCATCATAATCGTTAATCGGTCTGGAGCGGTAAATCGCGTCCACCTGGTAATCTTCGATGAGTGCCTGCAAGGTTTCGATGGCAGGTTTCTCGATAATGTACAGCAACTGGCCGACTGCTTTAAGATTGGAATCAAGCTCTGCCAAGGCTTGATTGGTAAAATTCTGCCGATTCTGACTGAGTGGAAGACCGCTTAATTCATTAAATACATTGACGCTGTGCTTCTTGTGAAAATAGATGCAGATTAATCGATCACAGGATTCAGCGGCCTGGTTTAGCAATGGATTGTCATGAACTCGTAAATCATTGGTAAACCAGTAAATACCAGTTTTGTAAGTTTTACCTTGCATGTCGACTACCTAGAAAGAGATTGGTGAGACTGGATTTCTATTGAAATCCAGTCTGTTCAAGTTTTGTCCATATGAATAGTTCAATATAATTGACTTCAAAGGCTCAATATGGATGCCATAGCTAAGAGCACTACCAAGGGTGAGAAGAGCATTCCCAGTGTGAACTTGGTTAGGGCAATGTCATTACGGTTATAAGCAATTACTCTGGACTGTTTCATGATGTTTCTCCTGTCAGTGATTGGAGATATCTGTCGATATCTTGTCCAATACATTAATTAACTATTTACTTACTGTCAACCTTTTGTATAATATTTGTCAAGAAAGTTCCAATTAATGCCTAGGAGAAAATTATGTCTGAATCACCATCAGGTTATCGCATCGGCAAGGTTTCCAGAATCACAGGGATTACACCGGACACCTTGAGAATTTGGGAACGGCGTTATGCCGCGGTGACACCACTGCGCTCAGATACGGGTGGACGCCTCTATGGCGCCGATGAAATTGCCCGTCTCAAACTGATCAAAACACTGGTAGACAATGGTGATTCTATTGGCAATATAGCCACCTTGAGCCGTGAGCAACTGCAAGCACGATTAGAGGAAACTCAGGGCGTTACAACGGCACTGTCTATCGATCGACCTTTAAAACTCATCATCGTGGGAGAATCCCTGGCAGCAGGCATGACTGAGTTAGGAGGAGCCGCAGACTCGCTTGAGATAACTGCACGATTTCATAATATTCAAGCTCTTAAAGCTGAAACAAAAAAACTGACCTGTGACATCCTTGTCCTGGAACAATCTACCCTGCATAAAGAGACTGCTTCTCAAGTCGTCGACTTGTTGAATCGGGTAAACGCCGCGCATGCAGTCGTAGTGTATCGTTTTGCTGCTAAGGACGCCCTGGACCATTTGTCCACCTCTAAATGCTCGAGCCTAAGATCACCCGTTAACTTGGAAACGCTTAAAGAACATTGCCTGGCTCTAAACACTCGCACGACCGTCAATGAATTGGAATCAAGCAAACAACCGATTAACCATGCCCCACCCAGACGTTATGATGATGCCACCCTGGCTAAGATAGCGGGTATCTCTCCCACAATTAAATGTGAATGCCCGCATCACTTGGCTGAATTATTAGCCAGTCTGGCGGCTTTTGAACAATATAGTG
>JAAUXZ010030108.1_pt1 | contig 19349 bp, 16 predicted proteins | sample 7278131 | NCBI WGS metagenome assembly JAAUXZ01 (sample SAMN14350119, study PRJNA611818) | marine sediment metagenome | isolation source: surface marine sediment (3m) | place: French Polynesia: Moorea | collected 2018-08 | reverse complement strand
GCGCCCGGGATTTACGTCTATCGAGTAACTGGCTGACAATGCTGTTGGCATCATTCAAATCACCAAAATGCATGCAGTGGGTGGGACAGCTGGAGACGCAGGCCGGGTCCTGGCCCCTGGCCACCCGATGGTGGCAGAAAGTACATTTGTCGACGTAGCCCTGCGGATGCATGATCAGGCGCGCGTCGTACGGGCAGGCCGCGATACAGGCTTTGCATCCGGTACACTTGCCCGGCTCGACCAGCACGATATTGGTGTTCTGCCAGTAGTGGCTGGCCCCGGTCGGGCAGGCATACACGCAGGTGGCATGCGAACAATGGTTGCAACGCTCGGAACGAAACTCGGTGGTCAGGTTGGGATACCTGCCGCGGGTGGCCTCGACGATCCAGTCCCGATTGAGTCCTGCGGGTACATTGTTTTCGGTCTTACAGGCAACCACACAATCGCCGCAGCCGATGCAGGTTCTGGTATCAATCACCATGGCGTAGCGTGCGGGCATCAGGATTCCCTCACGAAGGTGACGAAGTTACCGCGCATACCGGTGCCGCCCATGATCGGATCTACCAGTACCCGGGACATCAGCAGCGCATCACTGGCGCCAACGCCATTGGCCAGCCGCAGGCTTTTCGAGGTATGACCGAAACCATGAACGATAAACACTGAGTCAGGACGGATGCGTTCGGTAATTCTGACCCTGACCCTGTTACTCAATGTACCCTCGGGGTTTTGCAGGCGCAAATACTCACCGTTGTTGATCTGCCAGTCTTTGGCAACCAGTGGATTAATCCACACCGCGTTTTCCGGCATCAATTCAAACAACAGGGGATTATTCGAGGTGCGGCCGAAGGTGTGGGCCGGTGCGCGGCCGTAATTCAAATGATAAAACTTATTCGGTGGTTGTTGCGGTGGCGTATACTTCGGTAAGGGGTCATAGCCATTATCTTCCAGCGTCTTCGAATAAAGCTCTATTTTTCCACTGGGGGTTCTGAAGCGTATTTGCTCTCCCTCACGGAAGTACATGGCGGTCTTGCGTTCGAAGTTCTTGACCCCCAGCGTTTTCATTTCGGTCAGTGAGCTGTCGACCTGGCGCAGCTGCCAGTCGATGACCTCGGCATAATCCTGATAGGGGAAATATTGTTCCAGCTCCAGGCGTTTGGCGAGTTGCTGGGCAATCCACCACGCCGGCTTGCTTTGATAGCGTGGTTCGAACGCCGGCATGCGCAATGCCAGTGATGGCTGACGTTCTGCCACGTTACGAATCTCATCGTAGCGCTCGAGGTAGGTACATTCGGGTAGTATGACATCCGCGTAGCCGGTGATCTCAGCCGGCATGGTGTCGATCACCACCATCAGGTCCAGGTCCTGCGCCGCCTGTTTAATCATGTCGATGCTATTGGGTATCGTATGCGGCAGGTTGGTGGCATACACGAACAGCCCCTTGATATGAGCATTGTCACCACTGCAGGCAGCGAGAATCGACTGACTGATGCCGGAGGGTGATAGCGGGAATTCCGGTTGGATGATTTTCTTCCAGTCAGACTTCGCTGGCGGCGGTTTGGGAATCGGGTATTCCGGCAGTTTGACCTTCTCCGGAATATAGAACCCGCCTTCACATCCCCAGGAGCCGAGCAGGGCATTGAGGATCGCAATCGCACGGGAGCGCTGGGTGTCATCACCATACCAGGTCACGTGCCGACCCGGATGCACCAGCGTAGCGGGTGCGTTGCGCGCCATTTCCCGCGCCGTGGTACGGATCAGCTCTGGATCCAGACCGGTTTCCAGGTAGGCCCATTCCGGATTGAACGGCTGCACATGTTCGGTCAGCGCCTCCAGGCCCTGGGTATAACGCGCGACATAATCCCGGTCATACAGTCCCTCGTTGATCAGCACGTTGATCCACGCCAACAGCAGTGCCATATCGGTGCCGGGCTTGATCGGCAGCCAGTGCTTCGACTTACTGGCGGCGACCGAAAATCGTGGATCCACGGTGATCAGGGTGGCATCCTTGTTGATCGCCTCGGACAGGGTCTGGACCTGGCCGTTATGCAGGTTTTCGCCGATATGCGAACCGATCAGGACGATACAACGCGAATTTTCCATATCGGTACGATCGATCGAACCGACTTCTTCGCCATAGGTTAGGGCGAAGCCCACCTCACGCGGCCCGCGGCACTGGGCGTAGCTGGGATGACCGTAAATGTAAGAGCCGAATCCCTGCAACAGGGTCTGGAAAAAGTCTCCACCGGATCCATGGGACAATAATGCCAGTCGATCGTTGCCGTGCTTTTGCTCGATAGAGCGCATGCGCTGGGCGATATAATCGAGGGCTTCATCCCAGCTGGCCTTGCGGAAATACTGGCCATCCTTGTTGCTGACGCGCAGCATCGGGGTCTGCAAGCGGTCCGCATCCTGGTAGGCGCCGATGCCGCCGGTCCCGCGGGTACATAAACGCCCTCCGCTATGCAGGTCCTGCTGGTTGCCGACGATCTTCCAGGGTTTGCCGTCCTCCTGGTAAACGACGCCGGCACATTTCCAGAAACAGATATTGCAGATGGTGGGGCTGGTGGTGACCTGGCCACTACCCGGCAGGCGTTTCTGGCTACAACCGGACAACAGGGTGGGGCCCGCGGCCGCGGTCGCCAGCATCGTGCCCGAAAGTTTAAGGAATTCGCGCCGTTGCATGATTAAGCCTGGTAGTTACCCGGCTCAGGCTTACAGTGAGAATCCACCAGCTCCATCAAAGCTGGGCGTTTCATTCAAAAAGCGTACCTTGTAGCCTTGCTTGGACAGGGTTTCATAGGCCATTTCCGCGCGGATGCCATTGGCACAGTAGAGCAGGATTTCCTGGTCCCTGGGCAGGCTATCCAGTTGCGAGACCAGGCCATCGAGAGGAATATGCATGGATCCCTTGATAGTACCCTCGGCCACTTCCTGGTCGGTGCGTACATCTACCAGGGTCGCCGCAGAACCAGGCCTGGCGAGCTCGATGAATTCTGCCGGCTTGATCGCGCCCTTGGGCAGGTGTTTGACGTAAACTATCTGGCTGGCAGGAGCGCCACTGGAGGTGGGTAAACCGGCAGACTGCCAGGCGTTGAGCCCGCCGTTCAGGATGCTGGTATTGCTGTACCCCCAACTGCGCACGTGTTTGAACGCCAGCAGGGCATTCCGGTCGGTATGCTTGTCGGCATAGATCACCACCGGTGCCCGCAGGTCGGCTACGCCGGGTAATTTGGGAATCGTCTTACTGGCGATAAACTGCTTGGTCATGTTGGCCAACTCGGTCGCCGGCAGCGAAACCGCGCTGGTAATATGTTGCGCCCGGCTTGCCTGCGGGGATCGGACATCGAGGATGACCACGTGTTGGGCCAGGTTTTTGGCCAGCCATTTGGATTCGCTGTGGACCACCATCTTGGACCTTTTCCAGGCGGGCAGCCCGGCCTGGAAGCCCTTGATATTGGTATAACCATTGTCCATCGCCAATTTGACGCTTTGCCCGGTAAACGGGCAGGTCGGCCCGCCACAATAAAATACCAACAGTTGGTTTTTGTCGGCCGGCAGCGCCTGCAGAAAAGCCTGTTTATTTTCCGGGAAAATAGGCTTGGCAGAGGGAATATGGCCTTTCATGACCTTTTTCGGTGGGCGTGAATCACCGAGCGTGTAGGGGCCACGTTTACCCTGCAGAATCACTAATAACTCCTTGCGATCGATTTCCACACCCGGCGGCAGGCCGAAAGTCACTTTGGATATCTGGGTTGCCGCAGAGCCAGGGGTGTATTCGACCTTGATCAGGTCAGGCGGATTCAGGTCCTTGATGCCAGAGGTATTTTTATACTGGGTATTCGCATCGAATCGAATAACCACTGGTTCCTTGTTCTTGACATCGATTTGAATGGTATTGGCCTTATGCGAAACATACTTGATACGGCCCTTGACCGTATCCGCCTGGGCCAATCCAAGCTGGATTAATAATCCAGCAAGTAACACTGTCGCTAATTGCTTTTTCATTGTTATCCTCGCGTTTGCCGTAACCTTTCCGGGATTAAAACCAGCCTCGAGCGGAGGTGGATTGGCTGCGGCTAATCCTATGTCATGTAAAGTGCTTAAGGAGCAGGATTAAACAATTATGGTTTTATTTTAATGTTTATCCCTTAGAACAAATTTGTTATTAGTATTTGTCAACAAACTTCCCTAAGCGTGGTCTTGCATATAATGGAAGTTTGTATTTTTTTTCAATTGATCCGGGTCAAATTTAGCCCAATTTTCAAAAGAAAATTAATTAACCTATGATAATAAATGCCAAAAAAATACAAATTCGCTGTTTTTTTGCAGTTATAACCCTTTGTTTATTCTGGTTTTTATCTGCAGTAGCAAGTTCGCTCGACCATCCAAACCGATGCCTGGATTGCCATGCTGACAAGCGAGCTGGCTTTGTCGACGGCCACCGGTTTGGCCATGATCAATGCGTTATCTGTCATCTGGGCGATGCGGCCGCAGAAGACCAGGACCTGGCGCACCAGAACCTGATAGCCTTCCCGGGCAACCTGGCAAACGCCGACCAGACTTGTGGGCAATGTCACGCCCGCCAGGTTGCAACGGTCAGGGAAAACGATATGCATCTGGGTTCAGGCATGGTCAAAACCACCCGCAAGGTATTCGATGAATCAATCCGGCATGGCAGCAAGGCAGATCTGCAGTCGTTAACCCACAGTCCGGCCGATTCATTGCTCAGAAAACTTTGTGCAAGTTGCCACCTGGGCCAGGATAAACAGCGTCATGGCATCGATGACACCCGTGATCGTGGCGGTGGCTGCCTGGCCTGTCATCTGCAACCACAGAATCAAGGCCTACATCCCGCGCTGAGTGCACGGGTCGGCGATGGACGTTGTTTTGGTTGTCATTCCCGATCGGGCCGGATAGCCCTCAATTACAGCGGCCTCGCCGAAGTTGAATCGGCCATGGCCCCGGCATCAACTCAATATTCACAATTACTGGATGGCCGGCTGGTGGAACACCGGGCTGCCGATATTCATCAGCGGGCAGGCATGAGCTGTATCGACTGTCATACCAGTAAAGACGTCATGGGTGCTTCCACGACGGGGCATAACATCGCGTCGACCGTAGACATCGGCTGTCAGGATTGCCATAACAACCAGCAGCCAGCGGTGAGCCTGGACCAATTTCCGCCCGAGTTAGAATTCTTCAAAGCCCGTATCCCATTTGCGACCTTGCCAGGACAGAAATTTCTGGTGACGGCAAACCAATCAACCCCATTGTGGAATATCGAGCTGCGGGATCAGCACCTGTTCCTGCATCGGAAACTGGATAACCAATTACTGGAAATTCCACAATGGCGCGCAGCCAGTCATCAACTACAAGAAGAGCATCAGCGTTTGCACTGCGACAGTTGTCACAGCCAGTGGGCACCGCAATGCAATGGTTGCCATCTGCAATACGATGAGGCCCAGGAGCAATGGGATCATGTGGACAAACAAATCACCGCCGGGCGCTGGATCGAGACTCGCTGGGACATCCATAACGATCTGCCGGGGCTTGGCGTTGATCAAGCTGATCAAATCAGACCTTTTATCCCGGGTATGATCCTGACCATTGAGCACCCGGCCTGGCAAACTCAAAAATTCAAGCGGGTATTCAGTGCATTATCACCGCATACCAGCGGTGCAGCACGGGATTGTGACTCATGCCACGGTTCCTCGCAGGCCCTGGGTTTGGGTGCGGGGGTCCTCAAAATGACGACAGACGGCTGGCAATTTACCCCGGAAAAAAAGATACTTGATGATCTTCTGCCAGCAGATGCGTGGACAACTATAAACGGAAAGCGGCAGGGAATGGCTACTCAAGCAGGCGCCCGTCCGCTGAACAGGGCCGAGATATTGAGAGTACTGAATGCGGATATAAACAAACCACGATAAATCCATTTATGTCGGACAAATCCAGTTTTTTCAGGGCCTTACGCCCCTTTTCATTGATCGTAGCCATCGCTACCTGCGGCCTGGGCGTGAGCCTGGCGCTGGTTGAAGGTTCGCAAAACTACGAGCTTGCGCTACTGGTTATCTTCAATGGCTTACTGCTGCAAATCGCGGTCAACCTGATCAATGATCACCGGGATCTGCGCCAGGGACATTTCAGCATCGAGCAACGCCGGGCGATCCAACGCAACACCTATATCGGCTACCTGGTTATGCTGGTCGCCATTGCGATCGGTTTTTACCTGGTCAGCCTGCGCGGCTGGCCATTGTTGATATTGGGCATAGTCGGGGTTGTTGGTGCCTGGGGTTATACCGGTGGACAGATTAATTATAAATCCCGGGGGCTTGGTATCCTGTTGGTGTTTTTCCTGATGGGAGTCCTGTTGATTGGTGGTTCCTACTACGTGGTGACCGGAACTTACCATGCCGATGTATTCTGGCTATCCCTGCCATTCAGCCTGTTGTCGTCGTTGTTACTGTTATCCAATGAACTGCGTGATTACGAGCAAGACCTGGCGCAAGGGATTAAAACCCTGTGCGTGCGCTGCGGTTACAACTTCGGGGTTAAGTTGTATTACACCCTGGTGGCGCTGACTTATTTTATTTCGGTACTGCTGTTCCAGGCCGGCATCCTGTACGACCTGTTATTGATCCTGGTGGCCGTATTGGCCTTGTGGCAACCGATCCGGACCCTGCATTCACAGCGGATCAAGCGTCAACAATTGACCCCGTTAACCGGACGTTTTTATTTCATTTTCAGCATCATGTACTTGCTGACGATCTGGATGGCCCCGGCATGAATCCCGACCTGATTCTGAGCCTGGCCTTACCCGTCACCCTGTTCTGTATCATGCTGGGGATGGGGACCGGCCTGAGCCTTGATGATTTTAAACGGGTGCTGGATAAACCCAGGGCGATGCTGAGCGGGATGTTCAGCCAGTTGGTGCTGTTGCCGCTGCTGGCATTCGCGCTGCTTTATCCGATGCGGCTGCCGGTCGAAATTTTTATCGGTTTCATGATCCTGGCCTTGAGCCCGGGGGGCACTACCTCCAATCTGTTTTCCTACCTGGCCGGAGGTTCGCTGGCCTTGTCCATTTCACTGACCGCGGTTATCAGTGTCATTACGCCATTTACCATTCCACTGGTTGCGGGCTGGCTGTTGGCTAGCCAGCTCGATATATCAACGACCATCCAGCTGCCGTTTGTCCAAACCCTGATGAAATTAATTATTGTCACCCTGGTGCCGGTGTTACTGGGTATGGCGTTAAGAAAATTTAATCCTGGTTTGTGTCAGCGCTATCGATCCTGGTTCACCCGGATTCCGATGACCATGTTGCTGATCGTTATCATGATGATCATTTGGCAGAACTGGAAAAATATGCCTGATTTCGTCGCCCAAACCGGCGTTCCCGCTTTGGCTCTGGCATCCCTGGCGTTGATGCTTGGTTATCTGTTTGCACGACTGCTCAGGCATAATGCTGCAACCGCAAAAACCATTGCCATTGAAACTTCTATCCAAAATGGTGGCACAGCCATTCTGGTAACCGGAACCATACTGAATAATCCTGCCATGACCATCGCGCCGGTGATGTATGGCATCCTGATGTTGATTCCAATCATGCTGTACATAACCTGGTGCAGGTTGACCGCCGTTCCCGTCAAATCCTGATCAGGCAATTTGCAGTTGGATGGACAGATTCAGTCAATCAAATCCGTTGGATTGATTGATGCTGTGACATAATTAAGCATGAGCTTATCCTGGTATTGGGCCATCTCTGAACAAGGAGCCTTATCATGACTTACCTGTTAATTGCCATCGCGGTTATTGTGGTCGTCCTGCTGGTTTACCTGGTAACCCTGGACGGGGAATACACGGTGGATCGCCATTTGCAAATTGATGCACCTGTTGACCGGGTGTTTGCCACCATCGTCGATTTCAAATCCTGGACTGACTGGAGCCCCTGGCTGTTACATGAACCGGAAACCAGGCTGGAGTACAGTGATAATTATGACCAGGAACAGGGTTATTATTCCTGGGACGGTGAAATGGTGGGGGCGGGCAAACTGACTCATGTCGCAATCCAACCCAATCAGTCAATTGAGCAACGAATCGAGTTTATTCGACCCTTCAAAGCGGTCAGTCGAGTTGCCTGGAGTTTTGCTGAGGCCGATGGTCAGACCGATGTGCACTGGATCATGCAGGGCAAGATGCCATTCCTGTTCCGTCCCATGACCGAGATGACCCGGCAAATGGTGGCCAAGGATTACGATCTCGGACTCCATCTGCTTAACGGGTACCTCAATCCCGACAGTGCGCATCCGCGCTTCGAGTTTATCGGCAGTGAGGAGGTCAAGGGTTTCGATTATGCCTATGTATCCTTTAGCGGATATATGCAAGCCATGGTGAGCGCGATGCAGGAGGGTTTTCCAAGATTAAAGGAGCAAACCCAACAGAAGAATATTATCGATGGTTACCCATTGACCCTGTATCACAAGGCCGACCCCAAAAAAGGCTACTTTGAATGTGACATGGCGATCCCGGTCAAGCCTGCTGCTGACTATGCCGAGATAAAATCTTTTGCCGGTGGCCGCTACTATAAAATGCGGATGCTGGGCGATTACCAGTTTCTTGAATTGGCCTGGTATAAGATCTTCAGCCATGTGCGTATGTTGAAGCTGAAGCTGGATATGCAGAGGCCGTCTCTGGAGATCTATGAAAACGACCCATTGTCGATAACCCACAGTAATGAGGTTTCAACCTGCCTGTATCTGCCAATTAAATAAACTTCTCCCGGCTGGCAAGTGTAGACTCTGTCACAGTTTTGGCTTTTATTAGCGCTAATAGCGACATTCTTCAACTTTCCTGAATTGCCCCCAACATACAGGGTGATTATACTTTTCCTAGTGTAGTGAACAGGAGATGGATGATGAATCAGGTAGTAACATCCGAGGAAAATCTGTTTCGGGTTGTACTTCTCAACGAGTTTAAACAGGTTGAAGATGCGGACGAAGTCCAGAAAAAGGTCGCTGCCAGGTTTAAACTGAGCGACAAGGCTGCAGATCATGTGTTTGCCGGGAGACCGGTTGTGATCAAGAGAAATGTCGACGCGGAAACCGCATTTCGGTTCAAGACTACTCTGGATCAAATCGGTGCGTTAAGCCATATCGAGACCATGCCGGATCTGGATGATACCGATGCCAGTGGCTATATCGAACGCCGCGTCAAACAGCAACGTGCAGCCAGTGATCGACGTGGCCAAACCCGAAACGGCCAGATCGTCCCCGATCGCAGGGTCTACGAGCGTCGAATCAACTAGTCCTGCAGTTCAGTTCTAACCAGTCATCGATGCTTGCCTGACGCGGGATCCTCATCCTGGCTCGATCGATGACTTAGCGCCTGGGCCGGCACCCAGGTCAGTTCATATCGATTTAATAATCTCAACTTAACAAGTTAAACTGGGCCCGATCGCGGCCAATGTTCAAACTTGTTGAGTTCATGCAATCATTTCAAGCTAATCGATACCGCTATACCGAGTTTTTCTGCGAAGAAAATATCTGGTGGTTGGCGCGCAGTTTGATCGACGAAGGTTTCGATGAACGGCAGATCAAGGTGCTGTTTTTCTCCAATGCCGGAAAATCGATTCTATTGTCCAATCAACGCGCGGCGGCACCGCAACAGCTGGTGATCTGGGATTATCATGTCGTGTTGGAGCTCTCGCTGGAACAGCAGCCTTGGATCTTCGATTTTGACTCCCGCTTGGGCTTTCCGGAACAGCGAGACGTATATCTAAGTGAAACCTTCCCGGCCCAGCATGAACTGGCCGGGCCATTCCGTAGCCAGGTTAGAATTGTGCCCGCCGGTGATTTTCTCCGGTTTTTTTCCTCCGACCGGTCGCACATGCAGGGTCGCCTGGCAGCCTCCGCTTTTCCTGACTATCCGATCATTCAGCCGGAGCCGGGTGAGCGCAGCATCGATATTGCTGATTACTGGGATATGAATAAAGCCCTGGAGGGTTGTGAGATCAAATCGGTTGCGTCTCTATCTGGTCAGACTTGAAACCGATTATTTATGCAATCTAATGTTGCGATTCAGTCGTCTCACTCGACATTTCGATCAATTCTGAAATTTCCAATGTGCCTTTTATTTCGAGGAAAGGACAGGACTTGGCGGCCGCCAGTGCATCTTCCATCGAGGGTAACTCGAGGATGCTGAGCCCCGACATCGCGGTGGTGGTTCCGGGCTCAGCACTGCCATCAGGATGGATGGTATGGGTATCCTTAAACGGGATGGCGGGACTCACTACCGCATCACCCAGGTCGATCAGCCACTCCTGGTATTTAGTCAGATGTTTTTGTCCCTCTTCCGGGTTGGTTGGGTGCTCACCACCCAGATAAACGAATATGTATTTCGGCATTGATATAGCTCCTAATGCAAGTTGGCTTACATGATACCGGTTTTCATTAGTGAGTTGATGTTTTTTGTTGGCCTGGGCCATCGTGCCGTCAATGACAGGAACACCGGTCCAGGGTCAGTCGACTTCGCGTTTTGTCGGTAAGCTGCGGATGCCAGACAGGATGAGAGCGATGCATATCACACCAGGTTCTCTAAACGTGTATAGTAATGCGCATGATCATCCGCAACACACCAGTCGCCTGGATTTTCAGCATCTGCATCGTTCTGATAACGGCTTGCTCCAAGGGAGTCGTCTCTGAGTCTGCTTCCAGTTCAGACCTGGCGGACATTGCCGGAAGCTATAGACTGATTTCGGTAAATGGCAACAGGATTCCGGCTCGGGTGGCCCAGGCCGGGGACATCCATGCGCATGCGGGAGAATTTATCATCAGAGCCGATGCCAGCATCCGCAGCGCAACGACTTTCAGCCCGCCAACCGGCGGCAAAATCACGCGCGTGACCAATGCGACCTTGAGCCGACAGGGGAATAAGCTGACGATGCGCTGGAAAGGAGCGGGAACAACCACGGGTGTCATCGCTGATCAAACCTTTACCATGGATAACCATGGCATGATTTTGGTCTATCAACGCTCAACCCAGGCGGATGAGGCTGAGCTCAAGAGTCCGCGACCAACCGCCACCGTACAGAGAGCCTGGCCAGGGGTGTTTGATGATTTCGAATCCGCCCTGGTCAATGGCTGGGACGTCCATGGCAATACGGTCGGTTTTTTTACCTTCACCGATTCGGCGCAAAGCCAGTCATCAATTGCCACCACTACTGAGCACCCGCAACGCCCCGGTCAGAGTGACAACAACCAGGTGCTCGAGCTCAAGTTGAATGTGAAAGCCTGGGCCGGGGTTATCCACCGGTTCGAGAGCGCCGATGTTGATCGCTGGATTGCGCGTGACTGGCGGCGCTTCAATTCGCTGAGCTTCTGGCTGTATGGCAACAACAGCAATACGTCGCTGTACGTGGAATTTATGGATAATCGGAATCCTGACTCGGTTACCGGGGCAGCCGAACTTTTTACCTATACCTTCACCGATAATTTCTCGGGCTGGAAGCTGATTACGATCCCGTTCAATGAATTTTTCCGCAAAGACATAGGTAATGATGCGCCCAATGATGGCCAGGGCCTGGCCGAGGTCCATGGCTGGGCATTTGGCAGCCTCAACACCAATGGGCCGATCAGCTTTTATCTGGATGACTTTCAACTCAGATAGTTGCCAGCGCCGCGCGATAAAAATAATTTTCTGACTAATCCAGCAGGCGAAATCGTTTCGCGATCAGGTCTGCATCGTCGAAATGCCGCCTGCCGACGAATGCCGTGGCCTGGGTACCTGCCTGGCGCATCGCCCCGGCACTCTTGATACCCATCGGCCAGAACAGGAAGCGCTCGCGGCGTTCACTACCTTCTACCAGTCCGTCAGGACCGAAGATACTGCGCGAGCTGCCATCGCTTAGCGGTAACGAGCGCAGGACATGGTAATCGACAAAACGATAGCGCAACCCCGGGGCGGGATCATCAGGCCAGACATTATGCAGGTAATGGGTGCGCGACTGCAGGTTAAGGTTGAGGCGTTGTCCCGCTGCGATGCTGGGTAGCCTGGCCGGTACGAACGCCCATTCCAGCGTGGCGGAGGGTGATGGAATTGGCTGCATCCGTGGCGTCGGAAAGAACATGTGATAACAGCCACAGGGATGGATGCTGTCAAACAGCACCGGTTCACCATTAGGTGCCAGGGTAACGCGCCAGACCAGTCCATCCAGCTGTCCGCCGAGCAGGTCGAAGGCGTGCTGCCGGGGGCGGGCCGGCATCCAGGCCACGTAGACCAGCTGTAACAGCGTCTGCTCATTCATCCGGGTATGTTCGAGTCGGGTATAAACCACCGGACGTGAGATATCGACCTGCGGCTTGTTGTCTTCTGCCCAGTAAAGCTGGCCGAGACGATCAAAGTCCCCGGCTGTCTCGATTTCGAATACCGGTGCGAAGGTCGCGAACAGGCGCTGTTTCTCGGTTGCCGATAATTCGACCATCCCCAGCGGATGGCTGGCAGCCCGCTGCAGGATTGCGCTGACTTCCCGCCGTGAATAACCCGGGTTATCCGGGGGCAGGTATCTCAGGGTTGGATGAGCAGGCGCAACACCGTCACGGACTGCCTCGATGGTATTAGCCGCTTGTTCCTGCCAGTTCTCGACGCCCAGGTGAAATGGATAGCGGGTCAGCGCATACAGGCCGAGTGCACGTTTGAGCGAACTGTAATCATCCTTGACCAGGGCGCGCTGGCCGAGCAGATCGATGCTGGCCTGGTTGGTTAAATCGGTGGCGGCGAGTTGCTCGCTACAATCCTGTAATGTTGCGGATAATCCATCCTCGCCGGCCGCGGTCAAGCGTTCGATCTCTGCTGTTGGCAGGTTGGCAATTTCAATCGACCGGCCCAGGCTGTCGAGCTCGAGTAATTGCTCAGACCAGCTTTGGCGGAGTGCGCCGTCGTCGTTTGCCTGGGCGCGGAACGAACTCAGAAATCGATCAACCCGCAGATAAGGAAAGCCGGCCACCCGGCGTGCGCCAATGTCGGCCACCCCGGCGCGATCAATGGTTTTATCCAGCTCGCGGAAAAATTCGGCGCAGGCCCGTAGCTCGGCAACGGCGGATTGCAGGTGCCCGCGATGTGGCTGCTGGACAGTCGCGCAGCCTGTCAGTCCGAGCATCAAACATAATGCCGGGATCCAGAGGAAATTGCGGTCAAACGCTTGCGCTGACATAAGAGTGGTCGCCGAGGTAAGCTTGCTAGTGTGCAATCGAGAGTTTAATCTTGCCATGGCTGGGATGACAGGTCATTTTTGCAGGGTTTCTCCTCAATCAACAAACCCCTGGCCGCTAAGCATGAGATTATGCCGAATAAAGACCATCAAGTTCAGGCAAGCATAGATCGCCTGTGCCAGGAATACCAGGCTTTACCGATGGTTGAAGCCATAGTCCTGGGTGGCTCCAGAACTTCAGCTTTTAGCGATGACTTTTCAGATGTCGATATCTACATCTACAGCAGCGCTGAGGTTCCGGTGGCGGATCGCGCAGGCATTGCCCTGCAACATTCAATCGACGCAGAAATCGACAACCGGAACTGGGAGCCAGGTGATGAATGGATCGAGGCTGGTAGCGGCCTGCATTTCGACATCATGTTCCGGGATTGCCGCTGGATCGAACAGCAACTGGATCGGTTATTCATTCGGCATCAGCCGGGGATCGGCTATTCCACCTGTGTTTGGTATAACGTCCTGAACTCGGGCATTTGGTATGATCCGGAGCAATGGTTTGCCGGCCTGCAGCAACAATGCCGGCAGCCTTACCCCGAGCCTTTGCGACGCGCGATTATCGACCAGAATTACCCGCTGTTGAGCAAGAATCTATCTTCCTATCGTCACCAGTTGGAACTCGCGGTCGGTCGCAGGGATATCATCAGCCTGCAACACCGTACCACGGCATTTCTTGCCAGTTACTTCGATATCATTTTTGCCCTGAATCGGATGCCGCACCCGGGCGAGAAGAGGTTGCTGGAATTCTGCGCGCAATGCGAGCTGTTACCCGGGTCCATGCAGCAACAGCTCGAGCACCTGATCCGAACTAGCGTAACCGATCCATTCGCGCTTGCCGATGCAATGGCTCTGTTGCTGGAGAGCTTGGATCAGCTATTATCCCGCCAGGGTTTCAGCTTTGACAGTGGGTGAAAGCCCGGCCTCGAGCCCGGGTCTGGAGCAAAGGATTAGTCTGATTTATACGGTTTATTAATGCAAAAAATAGGAATACAATAAAACAATTCACTCGCTGAATAAGTAAGTTTTATTATGGCGAGACAAAAAACTAACAATAGCAACACCACCAGGAGAGAAACATGAAAACGCTGCGGAAATTAACCCAACTGACAACCCTGACCTGCTGCCTGAGCCTACCCGTGGGTGCCTGGGCGGGAGAGGTTGAAGTATTACATTGGTGGACCTCGGGTGGTGAAGCCAAATCGGTAGCAGTACTGAAACAATTGCTGGAAGACGCCGGGCATAAATGGCAGGACATGGCGGTAGCCGGTGGTGGCGGCGAGAGTGCCATGACCGTGTTGAAATCACGCGTGGTCTCCGGTGATCCACCCACCGCGGCGCAGATCAAGGGTCCAACCATCCAGGAATGGGGTGATGAGGGTACTCTGACTAACCTGAACAGCGTCGCCAAGGCCGGCAACTGGGACCAGTTGTTACCCAAGGTCGTCTCCGATGTGATGAAATATGACGGCAATTACGTGGCGACCCCGGTCAACGTGCACCGGGTCAACTGGATGTGGGCCAACCCCGCGGTATTCGAGAAGGCCGGCGCTAAAATCCCCACCACCTGGGAAGAATTTGCGGTAGCGGCGGAAAAGATTCAAGCGGCCGGCATGATTCCAGTCGCCCACGGCGGCCAGTCCTGGCAGGATGCGACCACCTTCGAGTCCATCGTGCTCGGTATCGGTGGGGCCGATTTCTTTAACAAGGCCTTCGTCGACCTCGACTCAAAAACCCTCAACAGCCCGACCATGGTCAAATCCTTCGATATGCTCAGAACCGTCCAGAAGTACACCGACAAGGACTCTCCCGGCCGTGACTGGAACCTGGCCACCGCAATGGTGATCAAGGGCGAGGCCGGCATGCAATTCATGGGTGACTGGGCCAAGGGCGAATTCACCGCCGCCGGTAAGAAACCCGGCAAGGATTATGTCTGTCTGCCGGCGCCGGGAACCGCCGGGGCCTTTACCTTCAATATCGACAGTTTTGCCATGTTTGAAGTCCGCGACAGGTCAGCCAAGCAGGCGCAGAACGATCTGGCCCGTATCATCATGGAGCCCGAATTCCAGGAAGTGTTCAACCTGAACAAGGGTTCGATCCCGGCGCGACTGGGTATGTCGATGGCGAAATTCGACAGCTGCGCCAAGGACTCCTCGGCTGAATTCGTCTCCAGTTCCAAGACCGGCCAACTGGTACCGAGCATGGCGCATGGCATGTCGACCTTTTCCTCGGTGCAGGGAGCGATTTACGACACGGTGACCGCCTTCTTCAACTCGGATATGTCATCCCGCGACGCGGCGCGGAAACTCGCTTCAGCAGTGCAGGGCGCCAAGTAGTTGTGATAGCCCCTTTCATCAGGAGAGGGGCTGACTCGACTGACTAGCCTGCCGCCGAGCCGATGTCTACATCCACAGACAAGCGCAATTGGGGTGACCTGGTCCAGGCCATGTTGCCGAAGATCGTCGTCGCCCCGACCTTTGTCGCCACGTTGATATTCATTTACGGCTTTATCCTGTGGAATGCCTACCTGTCGTTTACCAAGTCACGCCTGCTGCCGCGCTATGATTGGGCGGGAACCCAGCAGTATGAGCGATTGTTCGCGAACGAGCGCTGGTGGGTAGCGGCGGAAAACCTGGTCATTTTCGGTGGCCTGTTCATCATCTTCTGCCTGATTATCGGCATCTTCCTGGCGATTCTGCTCGATCAGCGGATTCGCGCCGAGGGTGCGTTGCGTACCATCTACCTGTACCCAATGGCGCTGTCGTTTATCGTGACTGGTACCGCGTGGAAATGGATCCTGAACCCCGGGCTCGGCCTGGAGCGACTGATGCGGGAGTGGGGGTTCGAGAATTTTACCTTCGACTGGTTGGTCAATTCGGAGATGGCGATCTATACCGTCGTCATTGCCGGGGTCTGGCAATCTTCCGGTTTTGTCATGGCCCTGTTTTTGGCCGGGCTGCGTGGTATCGACGATTCCATCATCAAGGCGGCGCAGGTTGACGGTGCCAGTCTGCCGCGGATTTATCGCAGTATAATCATTCCCAGCCTGCGGCCGGTTTTTTTCAGCGCCATCATCATCCTGTCGCATATCGCGATCAAGAGCTTCGACCTGGTCATGGCCCTGACCGGTGGTGGCCCCGGTTATGCCAGCGACCTGCCGGCAACCTTCATGTACTCCTTCGCGTTTACCCGCGGCCAACTGGGGATCGGTGCCGCCAGCGCGATGATGATGCTGTGTGCAGTGGCCGCGATCATCGTGCCTTACCTGTATTCTGAATTGAGGAGTACCCGGCGTGGTTGAGCAAAATCAACAGCAATCATTGTTAGGTCGTGCCTTCGTCTACTCGGCACTGGTGCTGGGCGCCGTGTATTTTCTGATTCCGTTGTTCGTGATGTTGATCACCTCGGTCAAAACCCTGGATGATATCCGCACCGGCAGCCTGATTTCCTGGCCCGATCAAATCACCTTCGAGGCCTGGAGTGCGGCCTGGACCTCGGCCTGTATCGGCGTTGACTGCGGCGGGCTCAAGGGTTATTTCTGGAACTCGATCAGCATGGTGGTGCCGGCGGTGGCGATCTCCACCCTGATCGGAGCATTCAATGGCTATGTCCTGACCAAGTGGCGCTTCCGCGGTTCCGACATCTTTTTCGCGATGCTGCTGATCGGCTGTTTCATTCCGTTCCAGGTGGTGTTGCTGCCGATGGCGCGGACCCTGGGTTTTCTCGGCCTGGCCGGCACTATACCCGGGCTGATCCTGGTGCATGTGATCTACGGGCTGGCATTCACCACCCTGTTTTTCCGCAACTTTTACGTGTCGGTGCCGGATGAACTGGTCAAGGCGGCGCGCATCGACGGTGCCGGCTTCTTCACCATTTTCTTTCGCATTCTGCTGCCTATCTCCGGGCCCATCATCGTGGTCAGCGTGATCTGGCAATTCACCCAGATCTGGAATGACTTCCTGTTCGGCGTGGTCTATTCGGCCGGGGATAAACAACCGATCACGGTAGCCTTGAATAATCTGGTCAATACCTCGACCGGGGTTAAACAATATAACGTGGACATGGCGGCTGCGATTATCGCTGCCCTGCCCACCCTGTTGGTTTATTTCGTCGCCGGAAAATACTTTGTGCGGGGTCTCACCGCGGGCTCGGTCAAGGGATAACAAGCATATAGGTACGTCATGTCAGGTTTAAAAATCGATAACATCCAGAAGCGCTTTGGTGATGTCCATGTATTGAAAGGGATCGATATCGAGATCGATGAAGGAGATTTCCTGATCCTGGTCGGCCCGTCCGGTTGTGGTAAATCGACCTTGCTGCACATGATTGCCGGCCTGGAGAGTGTGACCTCGGGAACCATCAGCATCGGCCAGCGGGATGTCACCCATCTGAATCCGAAGGACCGGGATATCGCGATGGTGTTTCAATCCTATGCGCTGTATCCCAACATGACGGTCAGACAGAACATTTCCTTCGGCCTGTCCATTCGAAAGGTGCCGGAGTCGGAGCAGGAAGAAATCGTCCAGCGGGTGGCGGAAATGCTGCAGATAGGACCCTTGCTCGATCGCAAACCCTCGCAATTATCCGGCGGCCAGCGCCAACGGGTGGCGATGGGCAGGGCCTTGGCGCGTAAGCCGAGCATCTTCTTATTCGATGAACCCCTGAGTAACCTGGATGCCAAGTTGCGGGTGGAGATGCGTACCGAGATCAAGGAACTGCACAATCGTCTGGGGACCACCATGGTCTATGTAACCCATGACCAGATCGAGGCAATGACGCTGGGACAGCGAATCGCGATCATGAAAGACGGAGTGATCCAGCAATTCGGCTCGCCGCAGGAAATATACGATGAGCCGGTCAATCAATTCGTCGCCGGCTTCATCGGGTCACCGTCGATGAATTTCATTCCCTGCCCGGTAGTCAAGCAGGATAATCAGCTCAGCATCGAGCTGGACAACGAGACCGGCAAGTTCTACCTGCCGATAGACGGCAAGAACGCCGAGCTTGAAAGCTGGGTCGGAAAAACCATTATCCTCGGTCTGCGCCCGGAAAAAATCACCCACGACATTGCCTCGCATGCCGACAATCAGGGAATTCATCGGGCCAACTGCCGGGTGGGTATCGTCGAGCCGACCGGTCCGGACACCCTGGTCTTCATCGAGCTCAACAATACCAAGACCGTATGCCGGGTCGATCCAAGCGAGGCGAAAAACACCGGGGAAAATATCGACCTGATGTTCGACCTGACCAAGGCCGTGTTCTTCGAGCCTGAAACCGGTGAACGGGTCTGTTGAGCAGTGCGTTGTCCTTCAGCAGCAGGCTAGCAGCGAGTCCCTGATCGCCTGGTCAGGCATCGATGCCAGCTGAACTAACAGCGACTGTTCGGGTCACACAAGCTGAACTGAAACCAACAGCTTAGCCCCGGATTCCTGTCATGTCGAATACCCCATTAATCCTGCTCAATATCAGCCTGGTCATCGTAGTGCTGTGGTTGGCGTTCAAGCCAGCTGCCCAGGTGGATGTGATCGCTGAATCCAGTCAGCCCGATAATTCCGCTGCCGCCGAGATCGATCAGCTTAAACAGCGCATCATCCTGCTGGAACAGGACCTGAGTGAGGATATTGCCGCGCGAATCAACCTGGAGCAGCGGGTGCAGACTTTTGCGGTGGCGGCAACCCAGGCAGCTGAGACGGTGAATGAGCGCGAGCCGGCCGGGCAAAACCGGAATGTTGAGCAGGCGGTGGATGACTCTGATCCGGCCGAGGAGGAAAGCCTTGAGGAGCGGTTGATCGCGGTGGGCATGCCTGCTGATACGATCCAGGCGATGAAGGTCACGGTCGATCAAAACCAGCTGGAGATGCTGCAACTCAGGGATCGGGCGATTCGTGAGGGCTGGAACGATAGCGAGGAATACCGGGAGCAGATGTTCGCCCTCCGCAACCCCTACCGTGAATTGCGCGAACAATTCGGGGATGAGGCTTACGACCAGTATCTATACGCGTCGGGAACCCCGAACCGGGTGCAGATTCGAGAAGTCTACTCGGGCTCGGCAGCGGCCAGTGCCGGTTTGCGGCCTGGTGATATCGTCGTCAGT
>JAAUXZ010034918.1_pt1 | contig 19353 bp, 15 predicted proteins | sample 7278131 | NCBI WGS metagenome assembly JAAUXZ01 (sample SAMN14350119, study PRJNA611818) | marine sediment metagenome | isolation source: surface marine sediment (3m) | place: French Polynesia: Moorea | collected 2018-08 | reverse complement strand
GGTAAACCATAGGGGCCTTCCGTGGATATGGCCAACCAGCATATCCATCCGTATGTGCCCTCCCTCGCGCTGGGTATAAGCAATACCCAGAAAAGCAAAAAATGCCATCGCCTGTTCAACCCAGTCGATATAACCGGATATAGGCAGGGAAAAAAACCAGCGACCCAGTACGTTAGTAGTGGCTAAAAAGACCAACAAGAAAATAACAATACCGCCCACTAAATTCAGCACGGTCTCGAATCGAAAGTACATCCGATCGAGTCGGCTTAACCAGGTATTGTCGCTAAGAACAGTATGGGAAGCTGACATAATTTCAACCCGTGCCTTGCGGTACGGATCCGCAAATTATTCCGCAAACAGTGCTGAAGTAAAATCAAACAGGGTTTTCGAGTCAAACTTTCCAGCATACTGTTTAACCCAGTCCTCACGGACGGAAGCAGCCAATTGATTCAGTTCTGCCGTCTGTGCGGGGGTAAAAGTGACTTGTGTGAGGCCTTCCTCAGCAATCGCTTTTTGATATTTCCCCGTGGTATTGTTGTCATAATTATCTACATAGAAAGCAATCGCTTCATCTACTGATCCTAACAAGGCTTTTTTATTTTCAGCACTGAGCGCGTTTAACGCATCCGTATTAACCACGACCGGACAGTTAGCCGAACCTAGATTCAGATTGGTGGAAGCCCACTTACCTACCTTATAGGTTTTAGTAGCCAGGTGAGCATGCGGGGCAAACGTGGCTGAATCAATGACACCGGAATCCATCGATTGCCGCACCTCGGAAAATGGTACACCCGTTTTCACCGCACCTAATTTACCTAACACCCCCATGATACCACCCGGGCCCCTCACTCGTACCCCTTTTAAATCAGATAACGAAGTTATCGGATCAGTTTTACTGACTATATTATATTGCGGTAAAGGTGTAGACATTAAAATAGTAGCATTCCAACGCGCCAGGTCCTTAACCACGATAGGATGCTCATGCACCTTTTTATAGATTTCAGCAATTCGAGTCAGTGAAACATCTTTGGTAAAAGGCAACTCAGTAACCGTAATGGTGGGATTTTTATCCTTGTGATAAAAGGAACAGAATTGAGCCATTTCAAAAGCACCGAATGAAATACCATCCAGATTTTCTTTTGATTTAGATAATCCACCGTATGAGATTTTCAGTTTAAAATCTCCATTGGTTTTTTGTTCGACCAACTCTGCCAGTTTTTCGACATTCTCGGTAAACGCGCGGCGTTTACCCCATAAGGACACATTCCATTCGGTGGCAGCATGGACTTCGGAAATGACAATGCAAGCTGAAATAGATGAAAGGATGGCTAGTTTCTGTATAGCATTCATGTTTGACCTCGTTCGGTAATTGTTTTTATTTCAGGCTTAAGCCTGTTATTCAGACAAGAAATCATCTTTTAAAGATAAAATCAATACAAGGAATTGTAGGTTATTAGGTTATAGTCAGTTATCAATAGCCCATAAAGGCACGAATGTGGGCCTCCACGCTGCGTGACAAAGCCTGTAATTCATAACCCCCTTCCAGACTCGAAACCACGCGACCATTCGCACTGATCAAGGCCAGTTGTGTCAGCTGCCGAGTAATCCAGGCGTGATCAAATTCCAACAAGTTGAACTGGGCCATATCATCTTCACGGTGACCGTCAAAACCCGCGGAGATCAGGATCAGTTCAGGCGCAAAAGCTTCCAGGCGAGGTATCCATTTTTCCGTCACAGCCTCTCTAAAGCTCGCACCATCGGTTAAAGCAGGTAACGGTATATTGATCACATTGTTGGCCGCCGAATCATGACCACTTCCAGGATAGAACGGATGCTGAAAACTGGAACAGAATAAAATACGCTCATCTCCGCTCACCACATCTTCGGTTCCATTACCATGATGTACGTCGAAATCCACGATGGCTACACGCTTTAGCCCCCAATGATTAATGGCGTGGTAAGCCGCAATCGCGATGTTGCTAAAAAAACAGAAGCCCATGGCTCGATTTCGTTCTGCATGATGGCCAGGGGGTCGCACCATGCAGAATGCCTGCTTGATTTTATCCTGCATAACCAGGTCAACTGCATACACACCCGCACCGGCTGCATGTAAAGCCGCTTTCAACGTATAGGCATTCATCGCGGTATCTCCATCGAGCCAGGTCAAACCCTCGGATGGTGACGATTCAAAAACTGCATCAATATAAGCGCTATCATGAGCAGCCAATAACTGTTCCCGTGTGACCTCAGGGGCATCGAAATGCAAAAGCACCATATCCAGGCCTGAGGCAATTAAACGATTGTTAATGGCATCGAGTCGAGCCGGTTGCTCGGGATGGTGAGCCCCCATTTGGTGCTTATTACAGGCAGAATCAGAAATAATTCCTATCGACATAAATAAAGCTGTTTTTTTTTGAGTTTAAGGTATATTTGTGCAGTGCAGCAATTTAGTTTTTATAGTCTTTATGAGATTCTAAACCGAAATACATGAAAGACCATTACCTTAAATCGATTTTTGAACCTGATTCCGTCGCGATTATTGGTGCCTCTGAACGTAAAAACTCAGTTGGCAACCAGGTTCTCCACAATATTATCGAAGGCGAATTTGCAGGTAAAATATATCCGGTCAATCCCAAACACACCGAGGTACAGGGATTGCCCTGCTACCCTTCCCTAAAGGAAATTGATCATCCGATTGATCTGGTGGTTATAGCCATCCCTGCCAAACGTATTCCTAAGGTTATCAAGGAATGTGCACAACTTTCGGTAAAAGCGGTCATTGTATTGTCGGCTGGATTTGCAGAGATTGGCAAAAAGGGGCAATCCTTACAGAATGAAATTGTTGATACCGCCAAGACCTATAACATTCCCTTACTGGGCCCAAATTGCTTGGGAGTGATACGCCCCAGCGTTGGGCTGAATGCCACTTTTGCTAAAAGCAATGCACGTAAAGGCCATGTAGCCCTGGTCGCCCAATCTGGTGCTTTTTGTACCGCCTTACTGGATTGGGCAGACAGTGAAGGTTATGGTTTCTCAGCAATGGCTTCATTGGGTGCAACTGCCGATATTGGTTTTGGAGATGTGCTGGATTATCTCGCCGGTGATCCTGAAACTCATAGTATTCTGCTCTATGTGGAAGGTGTTTCAGACGCGCGTTCTTTTATCAGTGGACTCCGCGTGGCTGCCCGGTTGAAACCGGTGATCGTGGTTAAATCAGGTCGTAATGATACTGGAACCCGCGCCGCGGTATCGCATACCGCGGCGCTGATCGGAAGCGATAATGTATTTGATGCCGCCATTCAGCGTGCGGGGGCTGTACGTGTTACCACGGTAACCCAGCTCTTTGCAGCGACCTCCACACTGGCCTCGGGAGTTCGAGTTGATGGTGCCCGTTTAGCCATCGTTACAAATGGTGGTGGCCCCGGTGTTATGGCGGCCGACCATGCAGCGGACCTTCCATTACCCTTAGCGCAATTAAGTGAAGAAAGCATCACAAAATTGAGCAAGGCTCTGCCCGAACACTGGTCTCACAGCAATCCCGTCGATATTTTGGGTGACGCAGATGCAGACCGCTATGAAGCAGCGACCCGTATTGTATTAGCGGATAAAAACGTGGATGGCTTGTTGATTTTATTAACACCACAGGGCATGACCGATCCTTCCGCCTGTGCTCAAGGTGTCATCAAGGCTGCAAAAAAAACCAAAAAACCGGTACTCGCCTGCTGGATGGGTGAAACACTCGTCGCTGAGGGCCGCAAACTTTTTTCTAAAGCGGGCATCCCCCAGTTTCGAAATCCAGAATCAGGGGTGGATGCCTTTGGCTATCTCGCCTGCTACCGTCGTAACCAGAAAGCCCTGTTGCAAGCGCCATACCCATTGTCTCGATCTAAAGAACCTGATGTGGAAGGCGCACGCCTGATTATTGAAAATGCCCTGGATAAACGCAGATACACCTTAAGTAATACGGAGTCCAAGGCTGTATTGAAAGCCTTTCATATACCCACATCAACCAGCATTAATGTAAATTCAGCCGCAGATGCTCTGGTCGCGGCCGAAAATCTCGGTCTTCCAGTGGCCATGAAAATCAATTCGCCTGACCTGACCCATAAATCTGATGTGGGTGGAGTAAGGTTGAATATTCGCGAACCCAAATCAGTACGTACCGCTTTTCGTGAAATGATGGATGAAATCAGTGCACAAAATCCTGATGCCACTATTGAAGGCGTAACCATAGAATCCATGCTGAACAGACCTCATGCCAGGGAAATCATGATTGGCATCGTGCAGGATCCAGTATTTGGCCCGGTCATCAGTTTTGGTACGGGGGGTACAGCAGTAGAAATATTTGCAGATAACCAGGTCGCTTTGCCCCCATTAAATGAATATTTAAGCACACAACTGATTAAGGGCACTCGTGCCTCAGCGTATCTGCATCAATTCCGCAATCTTCCAAAAGCAGATATTCCAAAACTAACCGAGGTGCTCCAGCGAATTTCAGAGATCACCTGTGAGTTACCTGAGATTCAGGAACTGGATATTAATCCCTTGCTGGTGGATGAGAATGGAGTGATCGCAGTTGACGCAAGAATTATGATAAGGCCTGCGGTTACCAGTACCAAACGCTATGATCACATGGCGATTCACCCATATCCAACAGAGCTGGAAACCAACTGGCAAATGCCGGATGGCACCAATGTCATCATTCGCCCTATTCGACCTGAAGACGCCACGATTGAACAGACTTTCGTTAAAAAACTCTCACCTGAGAGCAAGTATTTTCGATTCATGCATGGCCTGGACCATCTCAGCCCCATGATGCTGGCTCGTCTTACCCAGATCGATTATGACCGGGAGATGGCCCTGATTGCCGTACTCAACGAAGGGACTGAAAAAGCGCGGATTATCGGTGTAGCCCGTTACGCCATCAACCCTGATCGTCACTCCTGTGAATTCGCATTAACCGTAGGTGATGAATACCAGGGTAAGGGTATTGGACGGTATCTAATGAAACGCATCATGACAGTAGCCAAAGAAAGGGGGATTGAGATCATTGAAGGTGAAGTACTATCCAATAACGTTAAAATGCTACGCTTAATGAAAGGTATGGATTTCCGGATTATACATAATGCCACAGAACCGGATACCGTCGAGGTTCGGAGACACTTATAAACGAGCATAAAAAAAGGGAGCGCAGTGCTCCCTTTTTTATTTTCAATAGATTCAGTCTAACTAAGCTTCGACTGCTTCTTCTGCAACCGCTTTCATACTCAGGCGAATTCGGCCCTGGCGATCGACTTCAAGGACCTTAACCTGGACCTTGTCACCTTCGGATAATTTATCACTGACATTCTCAACTCTTTCGTCAGAAATTTGAGAGATGTGGACCAATCCATCTTTACCCGGCAAGATATTAACGAAAGCACCAAAATCCATGATCTTGGCAACCTTGCCTTCATAAATACCACCAACTTCAACTTCAGCAGTCACCAGTTCAATGCGTCGTTTTGCTTCATCGCTGGCAGACTTGTCTACAGAAGAAATCTTCACGATTCCATCGTCATCGACCTCGATAGTTGCACCGGTTTCCTCGGTTATGCCTCGAATCGTAGCACCGCCTTTGCCGATTACATCGCGGATTTTTTCAGGATTGATTTTAAACGTGATCAGGCGCGGGGCATATTCAGACATTTGCTCACGATGGGTAGAAATCACTTTACCCATTTCACCTAGAATGAACATACGGCCTTCTTTAGCCTGATCCAGGGCCTGCGACATGATCTCTGTGGTAATACCGTCTATCTTGATATCCATTTGCAGCGCTGTGACGCCCTCAGTCGTACCCGCGACTTTAAAATCCATATCACCCAAATGATCTTCATCACCCAGGATATCGGTCAGAACCGCAAAATCCTCCCCTTCCTTGATGAGACCCATGGCGATACCCGCCACTGGTGCTTTCAGGGGCACACCCGCATCCATCATAGCCAGGCTAGATCCACAGACAGAGGCCATGGATGAAGAACCGTTAGACTCGGTAATTTCGGAAACCACGCGAATCACATAAGGAAATTCTTCCTGGTTTGGCATCACTGCCTGGACACCCCGCTTAGCAAGACGACCATGACCAATTTCTCGACGCTTGGGGGAACCGACACGGCCTACTTCACCCACGCAAGATGGTGGGAAGTTATAGTGCAGCATAAAATGTTCTTTACGCTCACCTTCTATGGCATCAATAATCTGTGCATCACGACCGGTGCCGAGCGTGGTCACAACCATCGCTTGGGTTTCGCCACGAGTAAAAACAACGGAGCCATGAGTTCGAGGCAACACACCGGTACGAACAGTAATCGGGCGTACCGTCGAAGTATCGCGACCATCAATCCGTTTTTCTCCAGCGAGGATACGACCGCGAACAATTTTCTTTTCCAACTTGGAGATAACGCCCCGGACTTCAGTCTCGTCAGGAGCATCTTCATCATCCGTACATAAGGCTTCAACACAGGCCGCACGAATACCTGAAAGGGTTTCTTGTCGCTCTAACTTATCCGCGATGGTATAACCTTCGCCTAGCGCCGATTCGCATTGAGCCGCAACTTTATCAATCAGAGAATCATCGGACTCAGGTGCTTCCCATTCCCACTTAGCATTATTTACCTCGGCCGCAAACTCGTTGATCGCCTTGATCACATCCTGCATTTTTTCGTGTCCAAAAGTCACTGAACCGAGCATGACTTCTTCCGACAAAACGTTAGCTTCAGACTCAACCATGAGTACTGCGTTTTCTGTACCGGCTACCACCAGGTCAAGATCTGATTCCTTTAGCTGCGTGTTAGTTGGATTAAGAATGTATTCTCCATCCTTATAACCTACTCGGGCTGCCCCAATCGGGCCATTGAATGGCATACCGGAGATAGATACAGCAGCAGATGCACCGATCAGAGCGGGAATGTCAGGATCGATATCGCTGTTCATGGATACCACATTAGCCACGATTTGAACTTCGTTAGCAAATCCCTTAGGAAATAATGGGCGTAGAGGCCTGTCAATCAGACGACAGGTCAGGGTTTCTTTTTCAGAGGGACGACCTTCGCGCTTAAAAAAACCGCCTGGGATTTTACCAGCCGCATAGGTTTTTTCTTGGTAATCGACCGTCATTGGGAAAAAATCACGCCCGGGAGTCGCTTCTTTCATACCTACGCAGGTTACGAATACGACAGTATCGTCCATGTTTACAAAAACTGCACCGCTAGCCTGACGTGCAATTTCTCCGGTTTCTAATGTGACGGTATGGTCACCATATTGAAATGTCTTTTTAATTGGATTCACAATCATCCCCTAGTTTCGGTGCGACTAACGACGCAGACCCAGTTTACCGATCAGATCCTTATAGCGATCCTGATTCTTGGATTTCAGGTAATCCAGCAGCTTGCGGCGCTGATTAACCATACGTAAGAGACCACGACGAGAATGATGGTCATGGATATGATGTTTGAAATGTTCAGTCAAGTGACTGATTTGATGGGATAAAAGTGCCACCTGCACTTCTGGTGAACCGGTATCACCCTCGCTGCGCGCATGCTCAGCAATAATTGTTTGCTTCTGTTCAGCAGACATTGACATTGTCAAAAACCTCTAAGGACCCGAAAAAGGGGGGTATTCTACCTATGAGAGGCCTTGGTAACAAGCTATTTCATAGCTTCTGACACCATGGTCTATTTTGAGAGAATTTCCTTTAAATTGGGCTGATTTATAAATCTCTTTAGGGGGCCATCCAGACTGTCAATTCGGTGATTAGACCCGCATCATTCGTTTTGGAGCAATCCGACCATCGGACTGGATAAATCCTAACCCGATGAAACCTTTTTCCCCATCAATAAGACGCACATATCCACTGGTGGGTGATTGTGGAATTTGCACGGGTTGCCCCTGAAGCAGGTAATAGGTCAGGTCTGAATCCAACTCAATTTTAGGCCAATCCATCAAGATGTGCTCAATGGGTAATAGACATTGATCCAATGCCTCAAGTCCTTGCTGACTGATCTCGCGTAAGTCGTCTAGGGTGTAACTGGTTTCATCCCAAAAGGGCTGTACACCCGTGCGATGTAGAGAGGTCAGGTAGGCTCCACAGCCCAATGTTTTACCTATATCTTCGACAAGTGTTCGAATATAAGTACCCTTAGAACAATGAATGGCCAAATCAACCCTATCATCCTCAAAGGATAGAAGCTCAAGATTGTAAATGGTTATTTCACGACTTTGACGTTCAACTTCTAGCCCTTTTCTGGCGAGCACATACAAACGTTCTCCCTGGTGTTTGACTGCTGAGTGCATGGGAGGTATTTGCTGAATTTTTCCGGTGAATTGGGCAATCACGGATTCTATTTGCGCCCTGTTAACATCAACAGTTTTTTGCTCGAGAATGTCTCCTTCGGCATCACCCGTCGTGGTCGTAATACCGAGTTTGCAGGTCGCTCGATAAGATTTACTTGAATCCAGTAGAAAACTGGAATATTTAGTCGCCTCACCAAAACAAATCGGTAAGAGTCCGGTAGCCAACGGATCCAGACTACCAGTATGACCGGCCTTGTTTGCCTTAAATATATTACGTGCTGCCTGCAGAGCCTTGTTTGAACTTAAACCTAAGGGTTTATTCAGCAACAGAATTCCATTGATATCACGAAATCCCTTAGGCTTGCGGGAACGTCGTGCCATTATTGATGATTAGACTTCTGCTTATCCTTGAAGACGGCAGCATCAATAAGTTCATCCATGTTACGTCCACGGATATCGGTATCGTCAAATATAAAGCTGAGTTTGGGAGTGGTTCGCGACTTAATCACTTTACCGAGTTCGCGCTGCAAAAAACCGGCGGCATGATTTAAGGCATCTGCCGTACTTAAACTGTCTTCAGCATTCAGCACACTGAAATAAACACGGGCTTGTGATAAATCACGAGTCAGTTGAACATCCAAAATACTGGGGCTTGCCAATCTTGGGTCTTTTAAAGAATGACTTATCAGCGAGGACAATTCACGATGGATCTGTGACGCCAATCTTTCACTGCGTGGATAATCTTTAGGCATTCTGGTCGAACACAAACAATAATCTAATTTTAACCGGTTATTCTATGGTTCTGGCCACTTCAACACGATCAAAGACTTCGATCTGGTCACCGGGTTTAACATCGTTGTAATTCTTAACGGCAATACCACACTCAGTACCATTTCTGACCTCTTCGACGTCATCCTTGAAGCGGCGTAATGATTCCAGCTCACCTTCATAGATCACCACGTTATCCCGCAGTACGCGAATAGGCTGACCACGCTTGACGACACCTTCTATAACCATGGAACCCGCAACCGCGCCAAACTTGGGTGATTTGAACACATCTTTAACCTCAGCCAAGCCGATAATTTTTTCTTGAGTCTCTGGTGATAACAGTCCACCCATGGCCGCCTTAACATCATCAATGACATCATAGATAACACTGTAGTAGCGGATTTCAATTCCGTAATCGCCCGCGATACGTTTGGCTGATGCATCAGCACGAACATTAAAACCGATAACCAGGGCTTCGGATGCTGCAGCCAAGTTGATATCCGATTCATTGATACCACCCACACCGGTTCCTACCAACTTGACGCGCACCTCGTCGGTGGACAATTTCATCAGGGCATCATTTAAAGCTTCAGAAGAACCTTGAACATCACACTTCACCAAAATATTCAGTTCGGCGACCTCTCCCTCTGCCATTGCATCAAACATACCTTGCAACTTGGCTTTCTGCTGGGCAGCAAGGCGTGATTCACGAATTTTGGTCTCACGAGTCTGAGCAATTTCACGAGCACGACGTTCGTTTTCGACAACAAACACTTCATCACCCGCATTGGGTGTCCCTGAAAGACCCAGAACCACAACCGGCATTGAGGGACCCGCTTTCTTGATCATTGTTGCGGATTCATCATACATTGCTCGAACCCGACCAAACTCAGTACCTGCGAGTAATATTTGTCCCTGCTTGAGCTCACCCGATTGAACCAATACAGTGGCCACGGGACCTCGACCCTTGTCGAGCGAGGCCTCTACGACAATCCCCTTGGCCATTCCACGATCTACGGCCTGAAGTTCCATGACTTCTGCCTGCAACAAGATTGCTTCCAATAGGGCATCAATACCCTCTCCAGTGTGGGCAGAAACATTGACGAACATATGCTCTCCACCCCACTCTTCAGGAATTACTTCTTCAGCACTCAGTTCATTACGAACTCGGTCTGGATCAGCATTTTCTTTATCGATTTTGTTAACTGCTACAATCAAGGGCACGTCTGCGGCTTTAGCGTGTTGAATCGCTTCTTTGGTTTGTGGCATGACACCATCATCAGCAGCGACCACCAGAATCACCACGTCTGTTGCTTGAGCACCCCGCGCGCGCATGGCGGAAAAAGCCGCGTGGCCTGGTGTATCTAAAAAGGTAATGATGCCTTGATCCGTTTCAACATGATAAGCACCAATGTGTTGAGTAATGCCACCCGCTTCACCGGAAGCTACACGAGTTTTCCGAATATGATCTAACAAAGAAGTCTTACCATGGTCCACATGACCCATGATGGTGACTACCGGAGGCCTGGGAGCCAGGTGTTCTTCACTACCCTCTGTGCTCTTTAGAAGTTCCTCTTCTATATTATCTTCCTTAGCGACCGTGGCCTTATGCCCCATTTCTTCAACCACTAGAATCGCGGTATCCTGATCCAACACCTGGTTGATCGTCGCCATCGTACCCATTTGCATTAAGGCCTTGATCACATCACCGGCTTTAACTGCCATTTTTTGCGCCAGATCAGATACGGAAATAGCCTCGGGTATATCAACATTACGCACCACAGGTGCCGTCGGTTTTTCAAATGCATGTACATTTTCAGGGATTGGCGCAGCACGACCCCCTGCTTTTTTACCCTTACTCTTGCGCTGGTGAACGTGATCCGCACCCTCTTTTACATGTAATTCTTTGCGGCCATAACGCGTGTGTTTTTCATCTTCATGTTTAGCTTTGGGTTTACCGTGTCGTCCTTTGTCTTCGGCCTGCTTGGCCGCCAACTCAGCAGCCGCTACATCAGGTGGAGTAATGGGCGCAGGTTCTTCGGCTGTTTGTTTGGCTTTTTCCTCTTCCTCAAGTCGAAGCTTTTCGGCTTCCTGTCGCGCCAATTCCTCTTCCCTTTCACGTTGTTCTTGTTCAGCCTTGAGTCGGGCCTGTTCCTCTTTTTCTTGCTCTGCTTTTCTAGCGGCTTCCTGTTCAGCTTTTTGCTGAGCGATAAGAGCCTCTTCTTGTGCTCGAGCTGCAGCGATCTCTTCCTGCTTTTTAGCCTCTTCGGCTTCTACATCACTACGACGCACATAGGTTCGTTTTTTCCTCACCTCAACATTAATGGAGCGTGATGTGGGATTTCTACCCGTACTGCCTGATATCTTTAGCTCGGATTTACTCTTACGTCTTAGGGTGATTTTTTTGGGTCCACTTTTTTGCGTATCCTTGCCATGACTCGCACGAAGAGAATCCAATAACTTCATTTTATCATCGTCAGAAATCGGGTCGTCGGCACTGCTAACTTCAACACCGGCATCGCGTAATTGTTCCAGTAATTTGTCGACAGAAACCCCTATGACTTCTGACAGCTGTTTTGCGCTTACATTTGACATCGCTTTCGATCCTGATTCTTTGATTACTCTTTCGTTGGCCTTGGTTTCAATAAAAACTACTCTGCTTCTTCAGCAAACCAGGGTTCGCGGGCCTTCATTATGAGCTTACCGGCAAATTCACGGTCAATGCCCTCGAGTTCTTCGAGATCATCAACAGCCTGTTCTGCAAGATCTTCCATTGATACGATTCCCTTACTGGCCAGAATAGCAGCCAGTTCGTCAGTCATATATTCCATAGTAAGAAGATCTTCTTGAGGTTCACCCGGTTCTTCATGCTCTTCACTGGCAATAGCCATGGTCAACAGGGCATCACGGGCGCGTCCCCTTAACTCTTCAACAATTTCTTCATCAAATTCCTCAATTTCGAGTAATTCTGATGCCGGTACATAAGCGACTTCATCCACCGAAGATAATCCCTCCTGAACCAGGATAATGGCGACCTCTTCATCCACATCGAGTTGATCCATAAATACCTGGGCAAGTTTACGGGTCTCCACTTCGGATTTTTCTTCTGCCTCAGCTTCATCCATGACATTCAAAGTCCACCCGGTTAATTGGCTGGCCAGCTTAATGTTCTGGCCGCCTCGACCAATGGCTTGTGATAGTTTGTCTGTGGGTACCGCAATATCCATGGAATTAGCTTCTTCATCAATCACTATGGAAGATACTTCAGCAGGAGACATCGCATTAACCACGAATTGGGCAGGATTATCGTCCCAGAGGATGATATCAACACGTTCACCGGCAAGTTCATTGGATACAGATTGCACTCGGGAACCACGCATTCCCACACAGGCACCGACAGGGTCCATTCGACTGTCATTACTTTTAACAGCAATTTTCGCACGTAATCCAGGATCACGAGCTGCAGACAAGATTTCTATTAATTCCTGTCCTACCTCGGGAACTTCGAGTTTGAATAACTCAATCAAGAATTCAGGTGCGGTTCGACTGATAAACAGTTGCGGGCCTCTCAATTCTGAAACCACTTTGTAAAGATATCCCCGTATCCGATCTCCGGGGCGTACCGATTCGCGAGGAATAAGTTCTTCACGAGGGATGAACCCCTCTGCATTTTCACCCAAATCTACATACACGTTCCCGCGTTCCACACGCTTGACCTGCCCCATGACAAGTGTGCCTGTGCGATCCTGGTAAGCATCCACAACTTTTTGACGCTCTGCTTCACGGACTTTCTGGACAATAACCTGTTTTGCAGTCTGTGCAGCAATGCGACCAAACTCGACGGAATCAATTTGCTCCTCGATGAATTCTCCAACCTGAATATCTGGGTTTTCGATTTGTGCGGCCTCGAGGGTGATCTGTCTGAGGGGAAATTCCATTCCATTCTCATCAGGCTCGATGACTTCCCATACTCTGAAGGTATCGTAATGACCTGTTTTACGATCTATATCCACCCGTACACCAATCTCTTTTTGATGTTTTTTACGCGTCGCTGATGCCAAGGCAGCTTCGATCGCTTCAAAAATTATCTCTCGATCAACACCCTTTTCATTGGAAACGGTATCAGCTACTAACAGAATCTCTTTATTTTCCATCGCTATTCTCTAAGGTGACTATATTTGATGTCCTAAATCTGACCCACCAAATTGGCTTTTGCTATATCATGAAATGGCAGCTCAAACATTTCATTATCCACGTTAATCAGTACATTTTCTTGTTTTGTACCCATTAAAATACCACTAAAATTCTTTCGGCCATTCTGGGCCACGGACAATTTTATCTTGGCTTTTAATCCGTTAAATCTCTCGTAATCTGGAAGTTTGAATAGAGGCCGATTAATACCTGGTGAAGAAACCTCTAGATCAAATGCCTGTGGAATGGGATCTTCTACATCAAGCAAGGCTGATATTTGATGGCTGACAGCAGCACAATCATCAACAGTAATGCCTTTCTCTCGATCAATATACAGGCGCAGAATGCCATGATGTTCACCACCATGAAATTCGACCCCAACCAGCTCATAACCCATTGACTCTACCACCGGTTGAAATAATGCTGTCAGGTCCTGCATATGCTTTCCAGCCAACCATTTAAAACCAATAAAAAAGGCCCTCAAAGGGCCTTCTAGCGCTAACTGGTTATTATGAAATCAACCGTTAGCTAAATATCCAATTCCGAAATCATCGATAACTTACACCAACTTACCGAATAAGAAAATCCCGGTCCGATAACGCTAATTTATCATAAAGCCTTTATATTAAGACAAAATCACAAATTATTGAATTTGGTAGCGGGGGCTGGATTTGAACCAACGACCTTCGGGTTATGAGCCCGACGAGCTACCAAGCTGCTCCACCCCGCATCAAAGGAGGCAGGATTTTAGCGATGTTACAGGTATATTACAAGTAATTTTCCAGAGCTAAGATTAGAGCATACAGATCGAATCTTAATTCTGAATTAGTTTGCTGATGTGTATAAAGTTGTGTATATTTTTTAGATCTAGAACAAGTATTGAAAACTGCTTATGGCAAGTCAAAACCTGGTACGTAAACAGTACCTGATGTCGAATGAACAAATATCTAAAGTGGACCGTTTGGCCAAAAAAACAGGCGCGTCTTCCGCCCAGATTGTCAGGCTTGCTGTTGAAGCCTATGATCCTGAAAGCATCCGAAATGAACCTGATGATACCGAGCTGATGGAACTGGTTTCAGCTCGACTGAAAGAAGCCATCAAAGACACCCAGCAAACACGTATAAAACTGGAACAAACACTGCAAAAACTGGGGGTCAAATAATGTCTGGATGGAAAGACCTGTTACTCGACACCTTAAAACTGACCGATGAAGTCAAACGTTTAAATAAGGATATTGAACGACTCGAATCCCATATCATTGACGTGGATAAACGTCTTGTGAGACTGGAAACCATGGTCGAAATTGTCGAAAAACAGCAGTTATTGCTGAGCAAGCAATAACTGCCTGTGCTATGTCTTCAAAACAACACTAATTAATAGCCTTGGAGACTTCAGCTGAATAGGCGCTTTCAATGTTCGTATCATTGAAAGATGTCATTACAAAATACCAATTTGCTGTTGCTAGATTCTCTACCAAAAAGCTGGTTAAGCCGGGATCATTGATCGTAATGGTTTCCGAATAATTCCCTGAACTCGTTCCATAATAAATTTTATATCCGGCCAAGTCATTCAAAGTTGAACCATCGGTATTTTCAGTAGGTGGCGTCCAGGATAACAACGCGGTGCCATTATTGTTTAAAACAACCGTAATATTAACGGTTTGGCTTGATGATCCCCCATCACCTGAACAATTTAAAACAAATTGACTGTCTGCCACTAAAGCATTCACTGACTCTGTCCCTGTTGTATTTTTATTCCCTGACCAATCGCCAGAGGCTGTGCAGCTGTTTGCGTGACTCACATTCCATGTCAAAGTTGTTGAGCCATTTTGAGAGACCGTGGTGGGACTTGCAGAAAAGTTTATTGTGGGTTCAGGTGGAGGGGCCACCGAGATATTTACAGAATCTGCGGCATCACCACCTACTCCAGAACAAGTCAAAATAAAATCACTGTCTAATGTCAAAGCATTGATTGTTTGAGAACCTGATGTTGATTTACTTCCAGACCAGTCACCCGAAGCAGTGCATGTGTTTGCATTATCGCTGTTCCAACTTAAAGTGGTTGATCCATTATAAGCAATATTTGAAGGGCTGGCAGTTAAGTTCACCGTTGGTTGCTGAGGCCCCGCTACAGTAACGACAGCAACTTCAGATGTATTGCCGCCGGGCCCGCTACAGGTAAGATGAAAGGTACTATCATTGGTTAGATTATTGATAGTTTGGGATCCAGAAATACTTCGATTACCTGACCAATCACCTGAGGCTGCACAGCTGTCAGCATTGATTGTATCCCAGCTTATCGTAACAGACCCGTCATATCCCACGTTTGCAGGAGAAGCCGTAAGATTGATACTTGGTGCAGGTGGGATACCGATACTGATAATTATGTTTTCTTCGACAACACCACCGGGGCCGGAACAATTCAGTGATAAGTTTTGCACGGACGTAATACCCGTCAATGTCTCAGAGCCTGATGTTGGTTTGGATCCATTCCAATCACCAGAGGCTACACAATCAGTCGCATCCGTACTAGACCAGGTGAGAGTGGTACTGCCATTCATTAATACATGCGTTGGATTAGCTGAGAGCGTTAGTGTTGGAATATTTGGAACATCAACTGTCACGGTATGAGTATCACTGATGAGTCCAGCCTCAGCAGAGCAGGTCAAAGAAAAAGTGCTGTCCGAGGTCAGGGCATTAATGATCTCAGAGCCTGTAATTCCTTTTGGGCCCGACCAATCTCCGGTTGCCACACAACTATGAACATTTTGTGTAGCCCAATTCAAGGTTATATCACCACCTGAAATTACGCTATTCAAATTACTGGTGATTTCTATACTTGGACTTTTTAAGTTAGAGGATCCTTCTGAACTGCCTCCTGAAGACCCACAAGCTGATAATACTCCGGAAACTATTAACAATAGAATAATGTTGCGATACATAACTTTCTTTAAGAACATTTTTTTCAAGACAAAACGAAACCGATGGGCAGCCTACAGCTGCTCGCATTAAATTTTTTTATCTGATAACTTGCTGTAAACCCGACGCCGAAAGGCTAAGGGGGTAGGAAAAACATATAGAGGTTTGGAACAATCAGAATGGTTTTAAGCATTAAGAGCACAAAACGGATTCTGATATTATCGTCCAGCCCTGTACTCTCACTAGTCAGCTCTGGCAACCCGGCCGTCTTAGCAAAAAACACCTTAGACCCGTGGTATTGCGTCCCAGTCTTTAGACTGGTTTGCCTTTATCAGATGGTATGAGTTTAACAGTTGCGGTAGATTCATTTTGCTAATTGCGACGTAGTTCACAGAAAATTTGTTAAGCGGTATTTTTCACTTGACAGGCGTCCATGGAAAAAATTATTCGTCTTCACAAGGACTTAGAAAAAGCCAAAATAAATTATGGCGAACGGCTCTGTCTATATCTCAAAATTCGAGAACTATTTCACACAAAGCAGTATTGGAATTTTAAATGGCGATTAGGAAAAAGCGGCAACACACCAAGCCATTAGTAAGGAAGGAAAAAGACCCAGCAGAATCAAACTGAGGCTGTTTGCACTTAAAAGAATCTTCACATCAAGGGCTTCCTTTACGGTAATCAACTGTTCTTCATCAGCTTTGTCGAAATACATGACCTTAATCACACGTAAATAATAAAATAACCCGACGACAGAAAACAATACGGCCACAATAGCCAGCCAGACCAGGTCAATCTGAATGACTGCATTGATCACCGTTAATTTGGCATAGAAACCAACTGTCGGTGGTACCCCGGCCATGGAGAATAGCGCAATGGCTAGGAGTGCTGCATACCATGGATTTTGATCATTCAGTCCTTTTAGATCAGAGATTTCACCCGCTTCGAAACCCTGCCGGTTCAGTAACATCAATACTGCAAAAGCGACCGATGAAGTAATTGCATAGGTGATGGTATAAAACATTGCAGCGGATAAACCTACAGCATTTCCCGCCAATAATCCCATCAAGATAAAACCGACATGCGAAATGGTTGAATAGGCCAGCATTCTTTTAAAGTTGGTCTGCGCAATCGCGATGACATTACCAATGGCCATCGAAGCTACGGATAAGACAATCAGCATCTGAGACCAATCCACCTGTAAATCAGCCAAGCCATCAATCAGCAACCTGATAGCCATGGCAAAACCCGCAATTTTAGGTGCTGTTCCGATGAATAGGGTTACTGATGTGGGGGAACCCTGATAAACATCAGGCAACCACATATGAAACGGTACGGCACCCAGCTTGAAAGACAGTCCTACCACAATAAACGTAAGGGCAAAGGCCAGCAATACCGGATTACCTGCTGCCTGGGCTTTAATCGTTGCGGCCAGCGTGGTGATATCCAACGTTCCGGAAATACCATAAAAGATTGAGATGCCGTAGAGCAACAATCCCGAGGCCAGTGCACCCAGTACAAAATATTTCATCGCTGCTTCCGATGCCGAAAAAGAATCACGGTTGAAAGCAATCATGGCATACAGAGACAGGGATAATAACTCAAGCCCCAAGTAAATCAGCAGGAAGCTATGAGCCGAAATCATGATCATCATACCCAGCAAGGCAAAAAGGCCTAGCACATAGTACTCACCCTTATAAATATCCAGGTCTTTCAAATAATCGCGCGAATAAATGAAAACCAGAAAAGTCACCAGGTAAACCGCCAGTTTGAGGGTAACTGCCAGCTGATCGAGCACAAACGTACCCGCAAAAGTAGAAATGGTATTTTCCGGGGCTACGTAAATCGTTGCAATAGCCACTAAGACCAATGTCAATAATGACAACAACAGGGTGAATCCCCGTTTTTCCTGCGGCAGAAATAAATCCACGACCAAGACCACACAAGCCATTGTCAGCAATACGATCTCAGGTAATGCCGGTAATAAATTGGGTTGAATGAATGGGGTCATGAGTGCTTGCCTAAAGTTTTGAGATATTGACGTGTTGTAACAGGTTATTAATTGTAGGATGCATGACATCCACCAGAGGATCGGGCCATAAACCCAATACCAGCACAGCTATGGCCAACAAGGACAGGATAAAAAATTCACGCTTATTGATATCGGTTAAGGCCTTCACATTATCATTGGCCACGTCACCAAATATCACGCGCTTGACCATCCACAGGGTATAGGCCGCACCCAAAATGAGGGTTGTCGCTGCCAAAAATGCAATCCAGAAACTGGCTTTAAAACTGGCCAGTATGACCATGAATTCACCAACGAAACCCGAAGTGCCTGGCAAGCCTGCATTTGACATTGCAAATAAGACCATAAAGGCTGCAAACCAGGGCATCGTATTCACTACCCCGCCATAGTCAGCGATCTGACGGCTATGCATGCGGTCGTACATCACTCCTACGCAGAGGAACATAGCACCGGAAATAAATCCGTGCGATACCATCTGTACCATACCCCCTTCAAGCGCCAGTGCTGCACCCTGACTATCACCAGAAGAAGCAATTCTAAAAATGATAAAAAAGCCGAGAGTCACAAAACCCATATGTGCGATAGAGGAATAGGCAATGAGTTTTTTCATGTCCTGCTGCACCAGGGCTACAAAGCCTATATACACCACCGCAGTTAAAGACATCGTCAGTATCAACCAATCCAACTCAGCTGATGCATCCGGAGTAATGGGTAAGCTAAACCGCAGAAAACCGTACCCACCAATTTTAAGCATGATTGCGGCCAGAATGACGGACCCACCCGTAGGTGCTTCCACGTGAGCATCTGGCAACCAGGTATGCACGGGCCACATGGGAACCTTGACGGCAAATGCAATCAGAAAAGCCAGGAAGATTAATATCTGTTCAGTCAGGTTGAGTGGTAACAGATGCATATCCAGGATCGCAAAACTGCCTGACTGGGTATACATGTAAATCAATGCCACCAACATCAGCACTGAACCAATAAAGGTATACAGGAAAAACTTGAGTGTGGCGTAAATCCGGTTAGCACCACCCCAGATACCTATGACCACAAACATGGGTATCAACATGGCTTCAAAAAAGATATAAAAAAGAATGGAATCCAGAGCGG
>JAAUXZ010140034.1_pt1 | contig 19361 bp, 13 predicted proteins | sample 7278131 | NCBI WGS metagenome assembly JAAUXZ01 (sample SAMN14350119, study PRJNA611818) | marine sediment metagenome | isolation source: surface marine sediment (3m) | place: French Polynesia: Moorea | collected 2018-08 | reverse complement strand
TCCTTCGAGAAGGCCATGGAAAAGATTAACCAGGCCCTGACAGGAGAAAACATCGAATTTGAATGGGTCGTGAGAACGCGTGAAGGTAATGAATTCCCCGTAGAGGTACGACTGGCCCCCCTCACACAGTCCGACCCGCAGACAGGGGGCAAGGTCCTGGCGATAGTGCGTAATATTTCGGAGCGCAAACGCGCCGAAGCGGCGATACGTGAATCCGAAGAACTGGTGCGTTTCAGGGCAAATTACGATGAACTGACCGAGTTACCCAATCGTTATAACTTCATGCAACAACTCGATACGGCCCTGGCCCTGAGTGAACGCAGGGGGAACATGGTCGGTCTGCTCTACCTGGATCTTGACCGGTTTAAGAACGTCAATGATGCACTCGGCCACCACATTGGTGACCTGCTCCTGGTCGAGGTTGCGATCCGGATCAGAAAGCTACTCAGGATAACGGACACGGTCGCCCGCCTGGGAGGCGATGAATTCACCGTCCTGCTCCAGGATCTGGACGATGACATGCGTCCGCTGATTATTGCTGAAATGATAATTGACGAGCTTTCGCGTCCGTTCCATATCGAGGGACACGAACTCTATACCAGCACCAGCATCGGCATTACCCTGGCACCCAACGACGGTGACGATGCCAATACCCTGCTCAAGAATGCCGACATGGCCATGTACAAGGCCAAGGACCAGGGTAGAAACACCCTTCAGTACTTCACCCAGGAACTGACTGACAAGGCACAGCACTACATCGATATGGAGAAGGAGATTCGCAGGGCGATTCACCAGTCAGAATTTGTTCTTCACTACCAGCCCGTGATTGATCTTGAACATGAGCGCATTGTCGGCGTAGAGGCCCTGGTGCGCTGGAACCATCCAGAGCGTGGCCTCGTACCACCGAATGAATTCATCCCTATCGCTGAAGAAAGCAACCTGATCATCGACCTCGGTGAATGGGTGTTCAGAACAGCCTGTAATGAAGTCACACGCCGGGGCAACAAAGACCTGCACCTCGCGATTAATGTATCCAGCAACCAGCTACGGGGCGGTTTTAATAAGCAGATCGTAGAGGAGATACTCGAAGACTCCGGCTTCCCACCCGAACGACTGAATTTTGAGATTACCGAATCACTGCTGATGGCCGAAGAAGAGTATGTCATCAGGACACTTCGGGACTTCCGTGAATTATCGATTCACCTGTCTATCGATGACTTCGGCACGGGTTATTCTTCCCTGAGTTATATCAGGAAATTCCCGGTCAACATCCTCAAGATTGATCGCGCCTTTGTCCGGGATATGGAGACCGACCCTGGTGATGCGCAGCTGGTCCAGACCATCATCGGTATGGCCAGCAATCTCAAGCTACGCGTCATTGCTGAAGGCGTAGAAAACCAGCAGCAGGCAGATGCCCTGCGTGAACATGGCTGTGACATGGTACAGGGCTTTCACTACGGTAAACCCCAGCCCCCAGAGGAAATCCAGAAGCTGCTGTCTTCCTGGCCCGAGTCCTGACAATCCCACATAAAATATGCGCCTTATGGCCGGCAGAAACTGGCTATATTTCAAGCTTGCAGAAAAACTGACGATATAACTGCATATCACTAAAAAAAGCGCTTATCTCTTGAAGGGGATTTTATGAATATTAAGGGCAAATTCTCAGCGTTTACCCTGTCGCTGGGCCTGATCCCGCTTGTTCTCGTCATGGCCATAGGCTATTTCGTGGCTTCTTCCGAACTTGAGGAACAGGCCTTTGGCCGCCTGGAAGCGATTCGGGATGCCAAATTCCATCAGATCGACGATTACCTGTCGCTTATCGAACAGCAGGTCATCTCCCAGTCCAACAACAGGATGTTCCGCGAGGCCATGACGGCCTTTAAATATGCCTTCGACGGATACCATTTCGAATATACCTTTTCTGATGAAGAGATTGCTGAAAAGCATAAGGCCATCAGAAGCTACTACGCCAACGATTTTGCCAATGAATATAAAATCCGTAACGGACAGGATGTCGATATCGACCGGATCTTCCCTGAGGACAGTCTCAGCAAGGAACTCCAGGCAAGCTACATAGCGCAGAATCCCAATCCTCTGGGCAACAAGGAAAAACTCGACAACACAGGCGATGGATCTAATTACGATGAAGTGCATGGGCGTTACCACCCATCGATCAGGGACTTCCTGCAGCGCTTTGGTTATTACGACATCTTCCTGGTCGATGTTCAGACCGGCAATATTGTTTACTCGGTTTTCAAGGAACTCGACTTTGCCACCAGTCTTAAAACAGGCCCTTACAAAGATTCCGGTATCGCACAGGCCTTTAATGCTGCACTCAGACTTGAGGATCCCAACGCTTCGGTGCTGATCGACTTCCAGCCCTATGGCCCTTCCTACGATGCACCCGCAGCATTCACTGCTTCACCTATAACAGAAAATGGCAAGACCATCGGCATACTCATTTTCCAGATGCCCATCGAGCGTATCAATAACGCCCTGTCGGTGCGTTCTGGCATGGGTGAAACCGGCGAGGTGTATATCGTCGGTAAGGACAAACTCATGCGCACCGACTCTCGCTTTGAACAGCAAAGCACCATATTAAGTAAGCAGGTCGACACCGCGGCCACCCAGGCGGCACTTACCGGAGAAACAAGTGCCCAGATCATTGATGATTATCGCGGGGTTTCAGTGTTATCGGCATTCAAACCGCTGAAGCATGGCAACATGGACTGGGCCCTGGTTGCCGAGATCGATGAAGACGAAGCCCTGGCATCGGTACGTCAGCTAACCTGGCTGTTATTGGTGATGCTGATTGTGACAGGCACGGTCATTATCATCGCGGTGTCGATGTTTTCGCGCAGATTCTCCCAGCCAGTTGTGCATGCCTCAGAGGTTGCCGATAGCATCAGCCGTGGCAATCTGAACAACAAGATCGAGTCGGGCTCGGGCGATGAAACCGGAGACCTGCTCAGATCCCTCAGCAGAATGCAGGAAGACCTGAAGCTGCGCGTTCAGTCTGAAGACCAGGCTGCTCAGAACGAACGCATCAGGGTTGCCCTTGATAACGCAACCACGCAGATCATGGTCGCGAATAATGATCGTGAGATCATCTATATGAACAAGGCGGCAGACAGGCTGTTTACTGACATCGAATCGGACATCAGGCAGGATCTCCCCCAGTTCAATGCCAGCCAGTTGCTCGGCACCAGTATCGACATATTCCATAAAAATCCCGCACACCAGGCATCACTACTTAGCACGCTGAACAGGACCTTTGATACCGAGGCCCGCATCGGCGGGCGGATCATGCGAATCGTGGCAAATCCCGTGATCGCAGAAGATGGTGAACGTCTCGGCACCTCGGTCGAATGGCAGGACCGTACCACCGAGGTTGCAATCGAGGACGAACTGGAAAATATCGTTGCCGCAGCTCGCTCCGGTCAGATGGCACAGCGCGTCAGCATTGAAGGTAAAGACGGCTTCTTCAAGCACCTGGCGGTGGGTATTAATGCCCTGCTTGATGATCTTTGCACGGTCTTTAACGATATGAGCAAGGTCATGGAGTCCATGTCTGCAGGCGATCTGACGCAGCCTATAGGCAGGCAGTATCAGGGTATCTTTGGCAAACTCAGGGATAATGTGAACGATACACTGATCCACCTTTCTGGCACTGTTGTTGAGCTCAGAGAAACAGCAGACCAGGTGAGCAGTGCTGCCAATGAGATTTCCACCGGCAATACCAATCTTTCCAGCCGCACCGAACAACAGGCCGCTTCCCTGGAAGAGACCGCCTCGACCATGGAAGAATTAACTGCCCAGGTTCGCCATAATGCGGACAACGCCAGCGAAGCCAATCAGCTGGCAAGCAGCGCGCGCAACAAGGCAGAAGAAGGTGGCAACGTGGTCAATCAGGCGATCGTTGCCATGGACCAGATTGACAAGGCATCCCGAAAGATTGCTGAGATCATCGGTATGATCGATGAGATTGCCTTCCAGACAAACCTTCTGGCACTGAACGCCTCGGTAGAGGCCGCCAGGGCCGGTGAGCAGGGCCGCGGATTTGCAGTAGTCGCAACCGAGGTACGAAACCTTGCTTCACGTTCCGCTTCTGCAGCCAAGGAGATCAAGGAACTGATCGTAGACTCTCAGGACAAGGTTAACGCCGGCGCGGAACTGGTTAATGAATCCGGCCAGACACTCGAGGAGATCGTCAGCGGTATCAAGAAACTGGGCGACATCATTGCAGAGATTGCTGCAGGCAGCTCAGAGCAGGCCTCAGGGATCGAACAGGTCAATATGGCCATCAATTCCATTGACGAAACCACACAGCAGAATGCCTCGCTGGCTGAACAGACCTCGGCCGCTTCAGCGTCGTTAAATGATCGTGCACAACGCATGAACCAGCTCATGGCCTTCTTCAATGCCTCGAGTGACATCCAGGCACGGCTTGAGGAACTGGAGCAATCGGAGCAGCAGGTTAGAACCAATGCCAATGGATCAGCGGCAATGGACTTCTTTGAGGCACGTAATGCCCATCTCGCCTGGAGTCAGAAGATCAGCGACTTCCTTGAGGGCAAAAAGAGCCTGACCAGGAAAGAGGCCGTCTCACACCGGGACTGTGTACTGGGTAAATGGCTTTACAGCGTGGGTCTGGAGAAGTATGGCCACCTGAGCAAGATGCAGGAATTGGAACCAGTACATGAAAACCTGCATCTCCTGATCAGGGAAATCATTGATCACAAGAACGCAGGGGATCAGGAATCTGCAAACTTGAAGTTTGATGAGATGAAGGATGTCTCCAAGACGATTATTGCCCTGCTCAAGGAAGTAGAGCACGAAGTAGATAATCACTAAGCACGCCTCATGAGTGGGTCGGCCGTAACTGCCGACCCTGCCCTATTCCCGTATATCCTGGTTACTTATTTTATTCTTGGCAGCAAGCTTTGCTATGATTGTCGCCTGAAATTTTCACGACTTAATCTCATAGCAACGCACCGGACTCCAGCATGTTCCTGAAAGCACTTCGTGAAGGCCTTGGTCGGCTTATTGTATTTTTTGACTTCATCACCCGTTCAACGCCTTTGAAGCGTAGCCCAGAGGCGCAGAAGGCCGTGGATGAGGCTGCAGAAAATATGAAGCTCTATCAATTTTATGCCTGTCCATTCTGCGTGCGTACGCGTCGTGCCATCCATCGACTTAATGTCCCGATAGAGACCCGCGATGCCCAGGGTAATCAGCAATATCGAAGTGAGCTGGCTGAAGAGGGTGGTGAAATCAAGGTCCCCTGCCTGCGCATAGAAGAAGATGGGCAAACACGCTGGATGTATGAGTCTATGGATATCATTGCCTATCTGGAGCAACGATTCGGCGAACAGGCCTGAAAGCAGGCCTATAGTTCAAAGGTGTTTTTACCGCTCTGCTTGGCCCTGTACATGGCCTGATCCGAGGCCGTTAACAGCTCATTAGTGCTACTGCCATTCACAGGATAGGTCGCAATGCCGATGCTGACGGTAAGCTCGTGATCCAGCTCTTCCATTATGCAGGCATCGTGTAACTGCCTGACCAGGTGAGCAGCCACACCCTTGGCATCCTCGACACTATGTATATTGTGCAAAAGCACGATGAACTCATCCCCACCGATCCGTGCCACCGTGTCCATTTCCCTCAGGGCACCCTGCAGGCAGCCAGCAACATGAATAAGCGCCTTATCACCCATATCATGTCCCGACTGATCATTGATCTCCTTAAAATTATCAAGGTCCAGGAAAAGTAGTGCAAAAAGGGACTGCTGACGCCTGGCAGCTGCAATCGCCTGCTCGATACGCTCTATTAACAGATGCCGATTTGGCAGGCCGGTGAGCTGATCGTAATGGGCTAATTCCAGGAGCCGCTCATGATGCCTTCTGCGTTCACTGATATCACGGTTAATGCCCAGGGCACCGACCATCTGCCCATTATCATCCAGCAGTGGAACACATACGGATTCGATCCAGCCATGACTGCCATCCTTGTGCAGCATGCGAACCTCGCCGGTCCAGCGCCCCTCCCTGCTTACCGCCTCAAGTACTTCAGCCGTAATTCGGTCAACATCTTCAGGGACATGGAGAATGCTTACCGCCTGGCCAATTGCCTCTTCACGCGTATACCCATAAAGCAGCTCAGAGCCATGATTCCAGTCGATAATAATTCCCTGCAGATCAGTCACGACAACTGCATCGAAGAGATAATCAAAGGCACGAGCCCGTTGTTCAAGAAGCTGTTGTTCCATAGGATTGAATATGTTTTTATGGATTAAAGCCCAACTTGCTCAAATTAAATAACACAAGCAGAATTAATAATCATATATCAGCATCATCATAATTCACTATTTATAACGATCAATTACTAATGCGCTCACAGTGAAAGATATTAAGTTCTATGCCTTCCTGAGAAAACAGGTCCCGGTGATGATGGTTTTATCGCTGTTCCCGGGGCTGGGCTATATCTTCCTGGGCTGGCTCAACGATATCGAACTACGCGCCATTTTCTGGTATTCGCTCATCGTAGCCGCATCGGCCTGGGGCTTTCATCTATATAAGCATTTCTCCCTGGAAGAGATGAATAACCAGCAGATGGAGCGCTGGTATCGACAACTGCAGTACTGGAACTACTTTATCTTTTCACTCTGGACCCTGATCTTTGTCTTCTATTCCGGGGAAACGGAAAAGAATCTGCACTATATAGCCATATTCACTCAGATTGGCGCCTCGGTCGTTGCCTCTACCCTGCTTAGTTCTGATAAGCGGCTATACAGGCCAGTGCTGCTGATCCTGATGATCCCGCTGATCCTGTACTTCCTCAATATCCATGAGTTTTACGGGTATGTCCTGACCATTTTCTCCATAGTCCTCACCTGGGTGCTTTTTTATGCCGCGGCCAGCAGCAACCGGCTGCTAATGAGGACTGAGCACCAGGCGACCCATGACCACCTGACCGGACTGTACAACCGCCGGTTTTTTATTAATGCTCTCCAGCAGATCATGAAGTCCTTGCGGGGTACGGATAAAAGCTCATACCTGCTGCTAATCGACCTGGATCATTTCAAGACGATTAACGACTCACTGGGTCATGATGTAGGTGACCAGTTACTGCAGGAGATATCTGCGCGCCTCAACAGGCATATTCCGGAACGAGGCATTGTTGCCCGTCTTGGTGGAGATGAATTCATTATCGCCGGGCCGGAGTTCGATGAAATCGATACCTGCAGAAACGAGGCCATGCAGCTATCTCAGCAGATCATGAGTGATCTGAAAACCATCTATAGCATTGACCGACATCATCTCTATATCAGTTCAAGTATTGGCGTCAGTCTGATTGATTCCAGCAGCCAGAATGCCAATCGCTTCATCAAGGAAGCAGATATCGCCATGTACGAGGTTAAGGCAAAGGGGCGGGATGGTGTCTTCCTGTTTGACGATGAAATGTCGCGACGGGTGGAGCGTCATCTCGAAATAGAACGGATGCTGCATTTTGCCGTAGAGAAAAGGGAGATATCACTGCACTACCAGCCCATTCTCGATCAGGAAAAAAGCGTTATTGGTGCAGAGGCCCTGGTGCGCTGGGACAACCAGGCCATGGGGCCGATCCCGCCTGATCAGTTCATCCCTATCGCGGAACAGACAGGCCTGATCATAGAACTTGGAAATTATATTGTTGAGACGGCTTTTCGAACATTGAGACAATGGCATGATCAGGGCATAGCACTAAAAAAACTCGCCATTAATATCAGCATGCGCCAGTTTCTCCACCAGAACTTCGTCAGTGAAATAAAACGCCTGGCTGAGCTCTATCTTAATGAGGAGCTGCGGAAAAAGGTCACTTTTGAAATCACTGAAACCATTGTTGCTGAAGATATCAATAATACAATCCTGACAATCGGTGACCTTAAGGCCATGGGCATCCGCTTTGCGATGGATGACTTCGGCACGGGATACAGCTCACTGAGCTACCTGAAGCAGTTACCGATAGATGAAATCAAGATAGACCGCGCATTCGTCAGAGAAGTAGATCAGCATGAAGGCGACCAGGCCATGGTCATTACCATCCTGCGGATGGCAAAAACATTTGGACTCAGAGTCGTAGCCGAAGGTGTAGAGACCGAGGAACAACTCAGCTTCCTTCAGGACCATAAATGTGATTGTTACCAGGGATATCTCTTTTCAAAACCACTGCCCGAAAAAGAATTTGTTGCCTTCCTCGAACAGAACAACGATACCGCTTAGTTCTTAAGCGCCTCTTCCATTGCCCGGCATACAGTCCTGAGTACATTGATACGCGCATAAAGCTTGCAGTTAGCAGGAACAAGATGCCAGGGTGCGCCCCCTGTACTGGTATGCTTAATCATGTCGTTGACTGCTGCTTTGTATTCACACCATTTCTCGCGGTTGCGCCAGTCTTCATCTGTAATTTTATGCCGCTTCCAGGGTGTCTGCTCTCGATCCTTGAACCTCCGAAGTTGCTCCTCAGGACTGATATGAAGCCAGAACTTCTGCAGTACGATCCCATGATCCATCAACTGTTCTTCAAAATGATTGATCTGTAGATAAGCAGAGCGCCATTCATCTGAACTGGCAAAACCTTCAATCCTTTCCACGAGTACCCTGCCATACCAGGAACGATCGTAAATGGTCATATAACCTGAGCGGGGCAACTGCCGCCAGAAGCGCCAGAGATAATGATGAGCATATTCCTCATCAGTGGGTGCAGCGATGGAGATCACGCGATAGAGTCGGGCATCAATGGAAGAAATAATCCTGCGAATCACACCGCCCTTGCCCGCGGCATCCCAACCCTCAAACACAAGCACCAGGGAACGATTCGCCAGAAACATCTGCCAGCTCAGTTCATGCACGCGCTTCTGGATCCTGGATAACTGATCCTTGTATTCATCTCGGGATAGAAACAAATCGAGGTCAACCTTATCCAGGATCGTGAGGCTGGTTTTCTCTGCCTCAAAGTCTGGCTCTGGCAATTCAATTATCGAACCTGCATCACTCTGCTTTAGCAACCTGCGCTCCATACTGGACTGAAGTACCCTGGCTACACCCAGCTCACAGAACCTGCGATTATCCGCCTCAAGAAGATGCCAGGGACACTTTCCGGTATCCGTTATTCTCAACACCCTTTCTGCGGTGACCAGGGAGTGCTGATATTGCTCCTCCGTTAACAACTTGCCTTCGAAGGCAGGAACCTGATTCTTGCTTCTAAGTTTTTTCTTCATCCGCTTAACATGCGCCTTATGCGACACATGAAGCCAGAGCTTTATGATCTGCACGCCATCTTCTGTGAGCATGCGTTCAGTCTGATTGATTCGCCTGGTTGCTTCATCAAGTTCCGAATCGGTGCACTTTCCATGAATATGGCGTTCCATGGGATCAGCATACCAACCGCCAAACATCACAGAAATTGTTCCTGCACGAGGCAGTCGCTTCCAGAACCGCCAGTAATCCGGCCTCTGGAGTTCTTCATCTGTCTCATCCCAGAAGGCATGTGTTTCCATGCCTCTGGAATCCAGCCATTTATTCAGGCGATTGACTACGTCTCCTTTAACGGCCCCACCAAAACCGGCTACGATGATCAGTGTTGGCACCTTTGCAGCTTCGAGTTCCCGCTGGAGCTCACCCAGCCTCGTACGAAACAGGACCTCCTGCTCTTTATATTCATCCTTGGCGACGGACTGTCCTAACTCAACCGCTTCAAACATCACCTGATCCAGTTTGGTCTTAACTCAATAATATAGACCTTTTCTCTGCTGCTGAACGGTAAGGACTATTCATGTTTATAATTGGGCCTGATATTCCACCGGATACTCCTATGGCCGTTAAACTCTTCAGTCTTCGTCACGTCCCCACTGATGAAGCCGATGATATTCGTAGGCTACTCGATGAGCATGGCTATGATTACTACGAAACTCCCAGGGGTAACTGGGGCATATCAGCGGCCATTATCTGGCTCAGAGAACCGGATCAGCTAGCAGAGGCTAAATCCTTAATTGATCAGTACCAGGTAGAAAGAGGTGAGCGCGTGCGTGCGGAATACGAACGTATGAAGCAGGCTGGTGAGGCGCCCACACTCCTGGACAAGCTGATAGAAAACCCACTGGAATTCATCCTGATGATTATTGTTATCGGGGTGGTCGCTTATTTCTCGATCATGCCTTTCATTAACATTGGGCAATAGAAAAACCGATATCGCCGGATAACTACCAGAAGCCGATGCCACAGAGCAAGACCTACGATGTCATCATTATTGGTGCTGGTGCCGCTGGCCTCATGTGCTCTATAGAGGCCGCTAAACGCAGTCGCAGGGTATTAGTCATCGATAAAGCCAGAAAGGCCGGACCCAAGATCCTGATTTCCGGTGGTGGACGCTGTAACTTCACCAACCTGTATGTTGAACCGGATGCCTACCTCTCTGAAAACCCCCACTTTGTTAAATCAGCACTTTCACGTTATACGCAGTGGGACTTCATCAACCTGATTGAGGAGCACGGCCTGGGCTGGCATGAAAAAACACTCGGCCAGCTATTCTGCGATCAGAAATCTACCGCGGTTGTTGATATGTTACTTGGGGATGCCCGAACACATGGTGTACAGATTAAACTGCAACATGATGTACAGTCAGTGAATACCAATGCGAATGGATACCAGGTGCAAACTGATTCCGGGACCTTCACCTGCAATCACCTCGTGATAGCAAGTGGTGGGCCATCAATACCAAAAATGGGCTCCACCGACCTTGCCTACCGCATAGCCAGGCAATTTGGTCTCTCTGTCGTACCACCTCGCCCCGCCCTTGTGCCGCTGACATTCGACCCGGGTGAGCCGGATTATCCCTTCCAGGGGCTTTCTGGCATCAGCCTTGAGGTCATCACCCACTGTCGCGACCAGTCATTCAGGGAACAGATGCTCATCACTCACAAAGGGCTCAGCGGTCCCGCTATACTGCAGATCTCCAGTTACTGGCAGAAGGGCACTCCACTAGTGATTAACCTGCTTCCAGATATTGACCTCGCCCACTGGCTGCCTGAGCAACAACAGCTAAGGCCGCGAATACCGCTGCATAAACTGTTATCCGAGCATATGCCAAAAAGACTTGCCTTAGAGTTGTGCGCATCCCTGCTCCCGGACAAACCCATTGCCGAGCTTAGCCAGAAGCAATTGAAACAGATTGCAGGCAAGCTCAATGCAATGGAACTAAAACCTGCAGGCACAGAGGGCTATCGAACAGCCGAGGTCACAGCTGGCGGCATCAGCACCGATGAGCTTTCCTCCAAGACCATGGAAGTGCGAAAGCAGCCCGGCCTCTACTTCATCGGTGAAGCCATCGATGTCACAGGCTGGCTTGGTGGTTATAATTTTCAGTGGGCCTGGTCGTCTGGCTGGTGTGCCGGCCAGTATGTCTGATTCAAATACGCTTAAGGCAGGATAGTCGAGGTGACCAAGCATTTCCTGAAACAAACGCTGCCTGCCATGCTACTGGCTATGCTGTTTCTTGCATCAGCAGCACATGCCCTTGCTGCTCAGCAGGACTGCCTGATCAAGGCACTGGATGAGGCCGATGATGATGTCACGGTTGGAACCTTACGGGCACGCTGCGCAGAACTGGCGGCACCTCAGCCTGAGCCCACGAACAACCTACAAACTGAGGATGCCGCGGATGCCAAACCGCCAGGTGCACTGGATGCGCGGATTAATGCAGAGAAGGTGGCCCTGACAAATCCCTTCGTACTTCTGCCTCATAAGAATAATTATTTTTTATTTGGTAATTACCACTTCAATGATATTAATACCGCACCCTGGGAAGAACCGCCCCTCAATGAGACGCCCGAGTTTCAGAATGTCGAGGCCAAGTTCCAGGTCAGCATCAAGGCGCCTATTGTTCAGAACCTGATTGGAGATAACGGTCATCTGTACTTTGCCTATACAAACCTCTCAGTGTGGCAGATCTATAACAAGGACCTGTCCAGCCCATTCCGTGACATTAACCATGAACCCGAGGCATGGATCTCTTTTGACAATGACTGGTCTTTTCTGGGCTGGCGTAACCGGGTGATCGATACCGGTATCGTACATCAGTCAAATGGTCGCTCCGATCCCCTGTCACGGAGCTGGAACAGGATCTATGCAAGATTTCTATTCGAGAAAGGAAATTCCGTACTTCTGTTTAAGCCCTGGTATCGAATCAAGGAAAGCCCGGAAGATGATGACAACCCCGATATCACAGACTATCTCGGTAACTTCGAGCTAGGTGGCGCCACGCGTCGCGGAAAAAGCGGTTATAGCTTTCTGCTAAGGAATAACCTGAAGACCAGTGACAACCGCGGCATGATTCAACTGGGATGGACCTACCCGATCTACAAGAACCTGCGTTTCTATACCCAGTGGTTTTATGGCTATGGTGAATCACTGATCGACTACGATTACAGGAACAATGCCCTTGGCATCGGCCTTCAATATGGAGACTGGTTATAACAACCCAGGCATGTCTGCCCCGGGTGTTTAACCAAACAGCTCACCTTCCTGCTCTTCATCAGGCTCGGGCAGGTTAATACGTTCTACGCTGGGATTATCCCAGGAGCCTTTCAACTCATATTCCAGGGTTGTGCCCTTCTCCATTGCCTTGCTAACAGCAGGGATCTTGCCAAGCACGTACAGGGCAGCACCTGCGGCCGGGCCCGCCAGGATTGCACCCGCGATTGGAACCCCGGAATACAGCTTGGGAACGACATCCAGGCGTATATCCATTTCCTGGCTATCCAGTTTGGTCAGACCGTTTAGTTTGAGATCTGCTGAACTCGAGGTCAGCTTCATGTTCTGGCTGGAAACTTCAGCGCCCTTCGCACGGATGGTACCTGTCCAGTTGTTATAGCCGAACCCCTCTTCTGGTAGATCATGGAAATCAAGACGCACCCTGCGACCCAGCGCATCAAGATTGAATAGCCCCAGGATCTTCCCTGCGCCGGCATCCACACCTGATACGACGCCCTTCTCCAGTTCCAGTTCAAGCCTTGCCTGGAGATCATTCTTCCAGGAGAACTCCATAGGGGAAGCATTCCATTTAGCGGTGCCTGCGATCTTGCCTTCACCACCAACGAGCCCCGCATCCCATTCAAAGAACTCGCTAAACTTCCCAAGGTCCCTGACCTGGAAATTGTAGTTAATATCTGTCTTGTGATCGTTCTTACGCTTCAGCCATTCACCTTTAATGCGGGCATCAAATCCCTCCGTCTCGAAAGACAGCGCATGAATCCTCATGCGCCCATCACGTTGGCGCGTCGACAGGTTAACGTTCTTCATTGTTCTGCCCGCCAGAGTGACCTGTCCGGCCTGTAATGACAGTGAGGGCAGACTGCCTGGACTCACATCTGTCTGCTGCTTTGACCTGAGGTCATCGTGATCCAGGTTCAGGTACTCGAGATTCAGTCTGATAGGGCGTTCCATTCCTGCCGTCTGAACGGTGCCCGATATCCATGGGCTCTGCATCAGGATTGACCAGCCTTCCTTATTGCGAACAGCATTAGCCTTAATCTTATGCAGGGTCCTGTCCTGGAAATACAAGGTGCCTATCTTTAGGTTCATGCGTTGGAAACCTGATTCGAGCAGACCACTCTGAGCATCTGATTTACTCGCTAATATGTCCTGCCAGGCATTAGTATCCAGTTCATCTATCACACCGGTAAGTTCGATGCCCTGCTCCGGTAACACCGCCTCACCTGGGCCAAGATGAATCCCCGCCCGATCCAGGGCAAACTTTTTACCGGAAAGCTTAAGCCTGGCATTGGCACGGTCTTCAACATCGATGTCTACGCTGAGACCCTTGCCACCCAGCGGGATCCTGACCTCGATCGGCCAGGAGGCCGCAGAAGGCTTGCTCAGTGGTGCCGGATAGGTACTTTCTGTTCCTTCCAGATCAGACAACAGGTAAAGAACAGGGAACCCGCCCTTAGAAGACCTCAGTGGCGGAATTTCCAGCCTGCCCTGCCAGGCTGAGACACCTGAGAAATGCCCTCGCATGTCTGCATCAAGATGCCTGAGCACCGATTCCGGTCTGAGCATCCCTTCCACATTCACGGTGATTCGACCGGAAGACCTGGTATCCGCTGAAACCTGCAACGGCTGCTCATCAAGCAGGGCCGTTGCCTCAGAGATATTGACGCTCCTGTCCGTAAATGCCAGTTGCCCGGTAACGCCGGTGAAATCAATATTCCTGGTCTCGAGTCCAAGCGAGCATCCCTCGAAATCGAGCAGCCCACTGACACTCAGTTCCTTATTCACCTTATCACTCAGAGGAATCTCAAGATTCAGGTCCAGGGTACTGTTGCCCCTGGCAGCCAGGTCATCCAGCACCAGTTCCTTACCCTTGCCCAGGGGACTCTCGCGCAGGTAACGGAAGACATCCTCCAGTGGTCCTTTAGCTTGCGCCTGTATCTTCAGATTTGCGGCAAACAGGTCATCGATGCTGACTTCTCCGCCCTGCACCGAGCTGTTGAAAATCTGGCCGCCATCTGCGCGGATAGACATGGATGCATTCCTGAACTCAACATCGCCGGATAGCTTTTCCAGTCTTGGCCACCCCTCGCGGTAATCGAGGGTGACATCAGTAGCACTGAAGCGGGTGACAAAAATCCCTTCACCATTGCGGAACGGGAAGTCACCAAGCTTACCGCTGAAGATAACCTGTACCTCGGGTACATAGCCCCCCTGAAGGGACCTGGACAACCACTGATAGGTCTTGGGTCGCAGTATCCCTACCGGTAGATACCGGGCTACCCTGTTGCCATTACCCTCGGCAAAGGCAAACTGCAGTTCAAGGTCGGCGGGATCCCTGCCTAGCCCCATTTCAAAACGTCCGTTACCGTGAATATCATCATTCGCAAGACGGATATCACTGCCAATGAGCTGATACCTGCCTTCTTCTTCCCACCAGCTGAGGTTCCCGTTCAGCTCAGTAATATCCAGTACATCGGTAAACATAGAAGGATAGTTCAGGGCAATATCCTGACTATCCATGTACAGATCACCATTGCGATCCGTCAGAGAGAGCCGTCCATCAAGGCCCTCAACACCGGGGAGATCCTGCCATGGCTTCCAGCCCAGGTCCTGGAACACTCCCTCCACACGGATCGTCTCAAGGCTATCCCCACGCAAAAGCACATTAAGTGATAAGTCCCGAAGCTCACCCTCGGGGCTGAGTCTTTCCAGCCACTCGTGATGCTCGGGGCTAATCTCCTTTCGGCTCTTCAGAAAACCGGATAACTCGCCAACATTCATGAATCCCGCATCCAGGGATACGCGACGGTGAGTATCACTCTGATCCAGCCTGACACTCATGGACGAGGCCGGCCATGCGTATCCCTCACGTTCAACCACGAAATCATCCAGGTCCAGCGCAATACCCTGTTCATGTCGTGCCAGCCTGAACTTCGCCCTGGCCTGCCCTAGCTGATAATCCTTGTCGATTTGTGCGTGAGCCCAGGTCAGGCCCTTCAGGTCAAAGTTCCCCACCATGGACTCAAAGCCCTGCTCTCCCATGGTTAACCAGCCCTCGATATCGCCACCACCTTTCTTCATGCCGGCAAAACGCAACAGGGTCTGTTCAGAGAGGGCCTCCAGTTGCAGAGATTCTGCCCTGGCATAGATATCAGCCCGCCAGCCACCTGCGACCCAGGGCTCACCTTCCAGCTGTGCCTTAATAATTAGTCGCTTACCCAGCCTGGTGGGCAGACCGATATCTGCCGCTGCCTCAAACTGTGTTCCATCGATTTCCAGATTGGCATCCACAGGGGCGAATTTGAAGGCGTTATTACTGACCTGGTTTTCCCAGCGGATCGTACTGTTGCGCAGTGAAAAGTGGATACCGCTCAGTCCCTCAAGCACTCTGCGTACATCGGTATTGTTGTCTTCAGACTGTTCCTCCATCAGGGTCAGACCGGGGATGGTCAGCCGTTCATCCTTCCCCAGCACAACAGGCAGGTCTGCCTCTACCAGCACGATGCCGGAAGGCTTTAACTGCTGCTTAAAAACCAGTGCGGATAAATCAGGATGTACAAAGATATGCTTGAACCCGAAGACCTGTGTTTCGCTATCCGGTTTTAGTACTCGAAAACCATGCAGGCCGACAGCGGGAAACAGCCCATCCCAGCTGATATCGATAGAATCAATGATCACAGGCTGTTTGAGCAGCTCTGAGGCTGTCGCCTGTATGCGGGGCAGATAATCCTGAACAGCTGGTGAAAAAATTCGCCCTATACTCAGCAACACGGCGAGCAGGATAACTGAGAATATTGTTATCCAGCTAAGCCCAAGACTTATGCGGCGGGCGACTATCTTCATTTACAGTGGTACGACATCATACTGTTCTGGTGAATACATAGACTCGACCTGGATGCGAATCGGTATCTCGATAAACTGCTGGAGCTCGGCCAGACTGTCGGCCTCTTCATCGACCAGCATATCGATGACCGGCTGACTCGCCAGCACCAGTAATTCACGGGCATCAAACTGACGCGCCTCACGCATCACCTCGCGGAACAGTTCGTAGCAGACCGTCTGTGCAGATTTGAGATAACCACGGCCACCACAGGTAGGACATTGCTCGCAGAGGATATGTTCAAGACTTTCCCGGGTTCGCTTGCGTGTCATCTCGACCAGGCCCAGGGTGGAGACCTCAGAGATATGACTCTTGGCATGATCCTGCTCCAGGGCCTTTTCCAGAGCGCTGAGGACCTGTTGCTTATGATCATCGTGTTCCATATCGATAAAATCGATAATGATGATCCCGCCAATATTCCTGAGACGCAGTTGTCTGGCAATCGCCTGCGCAGCCTCCAGGTTGGTCTTGAAGATGGTCTCTTCCAGGTTCCTGTGGCCGACAAACCCGCCGGTGTTCACATCGATGGTTGTCATTGCCTCTGTCTGGTCAAAGATCAGGTAACCACCGGACTTGAGCTGTACCTTGCGCTGCAGGGCCTTTTCAATCTCATCTTCGACACTGTAGATATCGAAGATCGGACGCTCACCGGGGTAGTGTTCCACACGTGATGCAAAACCAGGGATATAGGACTGGGCAAACGCAATAACCCGCTGGGCTGTTTCCCGGGAATCGATGCGGACACGCTCGATATCCTCATCAACCATATCGCGCATGGTGCGTTGGATCAGAGGCAGGTCAGAATAGATCGCGGTACCCGCCTCGTTATCGATAGTGCGCTGATGGATACATTCCCAGAGCTTGTTCAGGAATTCCATGTCCCGCCTCAGGGCCTCTTCAGTGACTCCCTCAGCAGCGGTCCTGATAATGTAGCCATGTGGACTGTCCATCTCCCTGGCAAGGCGCTCCACCATTTCACGAAGCCTGGGACGGTCGGTTTCACCATCTATTCGCGTAGAAACACCGATATTATCGCTATTAGGTATTAGCACGAGATAACGTGAAGGTACGGTCAGGCGGGTCGTCAGGCGTGCACCCTTGGTGCCTAAGGGATCCTTGATGACCTGAACCAGCAACTCCTTGCCTTCATGCAATAACTTGCCGATATCCAGCGACTCCTCGTCACTGCCTTCGCCCTTGTCTGCGGCCTGGATAATATCTGAGGCATGCAGAAATGCCGCGCGCTCAAGGCCGACCTCAACAAAGGCTGCCTCCATCCCGGGGAGGACGCGACATACCTTGCCCTTATAGATATTCCCGACGATGCCGCTGCGACTCCTGCGTTCTATGGAGATCTCCTGCAGCACACCGTTTTCGAGCAATGCGACCCGTGTCTCCATAGGCGTAACATTAATCAGTAATTCTGCGCTCATTAACTCTTACCCGCCTTTTAACTGGCCCAGCTTAACGTGACATCGAGACCAAATTCTCCCAGTAGCTCACAGGTCTCCCGCAGGGGTAATCCCATCACCCCGGAATAACTGCCATTCAGGGTACTGATAAAGGCTGCCGCCATACCCTGAACGGCATAAGCTCCTGCCTTATCCGCCGGCTCACCGGTCTCCCAGTAACGCTGTATGACCTCATCAGACAGACAGGAAAAACACACCTCGCTATGCGATACGCGAATCATGCTCCGCCCACCATCGACCAGGGCAACCGCGGTAATGACCTTGTGGCACTTATCAGAAAGCATGCGAAGCATATTATGCGCTTCAACCTGATCTGCAGGCTTTCCCAGCACTTCTCCATCAATCACTACGATGGTATCTGATCCCAGCACCGGCTGCAGTCCGGCTGATCGTTCCCAGCCGGCCCTGGCCTTCTCGAGCGCCATACGTTCAACAAAACTCACGGGCGACTCATGCTCAAGGCGCGTCTCATCGATATCGACTGACAGGGCCTCGAAGGGGAGCCTGATCTGCTCCAGAAGTTCCATGCGACGGGGGGATGAGGAAGCCAGGATAATGCGGGCTTGAGGTTTCTGGCTCATTTCAGGCTCTATGATAGGGATGGTTACGCAGGATACTCCATGCCCGGTACAACTGCTCGGCAACGATGACTCGAACCATGGGATGAGGAAAGGTCAGTGGGGACAAGGACCAGTGCTGTTCTGCACGCTGACGGCATTCAGCATCAAGGCCCTCGGGGCCGCCTATCATCAGGCTCACGTCGCGCCCGTCCTGCATCCAGCGGTCCAGCTGCCCTGACAGTTCTTCAGTTGACCAGGCACGCCCCTTGACGTCCAGCGCGATCAGCCTGTGGTCTGAAGGAACGGCATTCAGTAGTGCTGCGCATTCCTGTTTGAGGATACGTCCCGTATCAACGGTCTTGCCCCGCTTGCCTGCAGTGATCTCCCTGAGCTCAAGTCGACATTCTGGAGGCATGCGCGAGGCATATTCATGGTAGGCGGTATTCACCCAGTCTGGCATGCGATTACCGACCGCAAGCAACTGTATGCGCATTTGCCCGGCCCCTATTCGGAGTCAGCGACCGAGGCCCCTGAGTCTTCTAGCTGCCAGAGTTTTTCAAGGTTATAAAAATCCCTGACTTCAGGAAGCATGATATGGACCAGGATGTCATTCAGATCGACCAGTACCCAGTCCCGGCTATCCTGCCCTTCCACACCCAGGGGCTGAATACCCGCCTCCTTAGCCTTGATCACGACATTATCGGCCAGTGCCTTGATATGTCGATCAGAGGTTCCACTGGCGATCACCAACGCATCAGTGACCGAGGTACGTCCCTGTACATCGATGAGTTTGATATCGACTGCCTTCACATCTTCGAGGGCATCGACAACCAGGTGTTTCAGTTCATCAAGATTCATTCAGTTCTCACATCAGGAGGCCCGATATAGCCCCTCATTTAAAATATAGTCGTTTACCGCC
>JAAUXZ010174479.1_pt1 | contig 19480 bp, 6 predicted proteins | sample 7278131 | NCBI WGS metagenome assembly JAAUXZ01 (sample SAMN14350119, study PRJNA611818) | marine sediment metagenome | isolation source: surface marine sediment (3m) | place: French Polynesia: Moorea | collected 2018-08 | reverse complement strand
GTCCCACGGAAGCAACTATTTGGTCAGCTGTAGCTCAAGTAGATAATAATTTGAATGGTTCTTCTGTCCCTATTGGCAGAGCAATTAATAATACCCAAGTTTACATCTTAGACAAACACCTCCAACCATTACCTATCGGTGTACCTGGAGAACTCTACATTGGTGGAGATGGCTTAGCCAAAGGCTATCTTAACCGCTCAGAACTAACCAGCGGAAAATTTATCCCCAATCCCTTCTCTAATTCACAATCCGAACGCCTTTATAAAACAGGGGATTTGGCTCGATATTTACCCAATGGTGATATTGAGTATCTTGGTCGCATTGACAACCAAGTGAAGATTCGCGGCTTCCGCATCGAACTCGGAGAAATCGAAGCCGTCCTCAACACCCACCCCCAAATCCAACAAGCTGTAGTTATTGCCACAGAAGAGCTTGCTGGTAACAAACGCCTAGTTGCCTATGTAGTTACCTCAGATGAATCACTCAGGACCAATCAACTGCGTGAATTTCTCAAACAGAAACTACCAGAATACATGGTGCCTTCTGCCTTTGTCACCTTAGACACTCTACCCTTAACACCCAACGGCAAAGTAGACCGCAAAGCCCTACCAGCACCTGATGGAGAAATTACGCGAGAAGATGAATACGTAGCACCACGCACGCCAAGTGAAGAAATAGTAGCCAACATCTTCACCTCTGTTCTAGGTGTGAAAAATGTAGGAATCCACGACAACTTCTTTGAATTGGGAGGACATTCTCTACTGGCAACCCAGGTTATTTCTCGCTTAAACCAAACATTCTCTGTCGAAATATCCCTAGGGCAAATGTTTGAAACACCAACTGTAGCAGGATTAGTTGAAGCTGTAACTGATTCACAACTTCAGAATACAGAGGATGAAGAAATCACTCATCTGTTAGCTGAGTTGGAAGGGCTATCAGATGAAGAGGTGCAACAGCTCTTAGCTCAAGAAATGCAGTCATCAGTACATAATTGATAGCTGAAGAGCAATTGCTAATGGCTTTCGCCATTATCAGCTTCTATTTTTCTTGGATTAACGGACGTTTTGGAATTAGATAGTTACTAGCCATGGATAATATTCAACAAAAAATTGCTAATTTTTCAGCAGAAAAGCGGGCTTTATTAGAACTCAAAATTAAAAATAAGAATGCTAGTACTCCCAAGTACCAGAGAATACCCCGAAGAAGCAAGCGTAACTTAGTTCCCCTGTCTTTTGCCCAGCAGCGGTTGTGGTTTCTCCAACAGTTAGAACCCGACAACCCTTTTTACAATGAGCATGAAGCAATACAGCTGACAGGTTCGCTTGACGTGGCTGCACTAGAGCAGAGTCTCAACGAGATTGTGCAACGCCACGAAGCTCTGCGCACTACTTTCAAGATGGTGGAGGAGCAACCCGTTCAAATCATCGCCCCAAACCTGAAAGTGGCTCTGCCAGTGGTGGATCTGTGCAAGTTACCAGAAGCGGGGCAGAAAATTGAATTGCAGCTGCTAGCAGATGGGCAGCACCAACGCCCCTTCGACTTGGTTCAAGGTCCTCTGCTGCGCTTGATGCTGGTACAGCTAAGCGAACAGAAACATGTGCTGCTATTTACCATACACCACATTATTTCTGATGGCTGGTCAGTGGGCGTAATAATTCGTGAATTGTCAGCCCTTTACCAAGCCTTCTCTAGCGGAAAACCTTCACCGTTACCTGAGCTCTCTATCCAATATGCGGACTTTGCTGTTTGGCAGCGAGAGTTGCAGGCAGAAAAACTAGAGTCCCAACTCTGTTACTGGAAGCAGCAATTAAACCATGCTCCACCCCTGCTGCAACTCCCTACAGATCGACCACGACCAACCGTTCAGACTTACCGGGGTGCCAGACAATCATTCCTGTTGCCTAAGAGCTTAACTGAGGCGCTTTGGGCTATGGCTCAGAAAGCCGAGGCTACCTTGTTTATGACCTTGCTGGCAGCCTTCAAAATCTTGCTCTACCGCTACACTGGGCAAGAAGATATCATAGTTGGTTCTGCTATTGCTAACCGTAACCGAGCTGAAATTGAAGAACTAATTGGGTTTTTTGTCAATACCTTGGCACTATGCACCAATGTTTCGGACAACCTCACCTTTGAGGAACTCTTAGGTCGAGTGCGGAAGGTGATGATTGGAGCCTATGCTAACCAGGATTTGCCCTTTGAAAAGCTGGTGGAGGAATTGCAGCCAGAACGGGATACCAACTACAATCCACTTTTCAATGTATCGTTTGCCTTACAAAATACTCCAAAAGTGGAAATTGAACTGCCTGGGCTGACCATAACGCCTTTTGAGGTTAAATACACCAGAGCTTTGTTTGATTTGCGCTTAGACATTACAGAGACTGATTCAGGGCTATACTGTTTCTGGGAATACAACACCGATTTGTTTGATGCCGCCTCAATTATCCGGATGAGTGGGCACTTTCAAACCCTGCTCGAAGCGATCGCGGTTAATCCACAGCAGCGAGTTTCTCAATTCCCCCTGCTGAGTGAAGCTGAGCAGCATCAGTTGTTGACCGAATGGAATCAAACTCAGGCAGATTATCCCAAAGATGCCTGTATTCATCAGCTGTTTGAAGCTCAGGTAGAGAAAACACCCTTATCTGTAGCGGTGGTGTTTGAAAATCAGCAATTGACCTACCATCAATTAAATCAAAGAGCCAACCAACTCGCACATCACCTGCAAAGCTTGGGAGTCCAACCAGAAGTATTGGTAGGGATTTGTGTAGAACGTTCCCTTGAAATGGTGGTAGGACTGTTGGGAATACTTAAGGCTGGTGGTGCTTATGTACCCCTTGACCCCAATTATCCCCAACAACGGCTCAGTTATATGTTGGCTGATTCGGGTGTTGAGGTGTTGTTGAGTCAACAGTCATTGCTGGAGTCTTTGCCAGAACACCAAGCACAGGTGGTTTGTTTGGATAGTGATTGGGGGGCAATTGAGCAACACACTCAGGATAATCTTGATGTTGGGGTCTGTCCGGATAATTTGGCTTATGTCATCTATACTTCTGGTTCTACTGGTAAACCGAAGGGAGTTAGTATTATTCATCAGGGAGTAGTACGGTTAGTAAAAGAAACTAATTACGCCAGCCTCACCTGTCAAGAAGTGTTTTTACAACTGGCTCCTATTTCCTTTGATGCTTCAACTTTTGAAATTTGGGGGAGCTTACTTAATGGAGCTAAGTTAGTGGTTATGTATGCTCATACTCCTACTTTGGAAGAGATCGCAGGGGTCATTGAGAAATACCAAGTTACAACCCTATGGTTAACGGCTGCTCTATTTCATTTAATGGAAGAGCAACAATTGGAGAAGTTAAAATCTGTGCGACAACTGTTGGCAGGTGGGGACGTTTTATCTCCACTTCATGTAGAAAAGGTAATTAAGTTTTTACCAGAATGTCAACTAATTAATGGTTATGGTCCTACAGAGAATACTACTTTTACCTGCTGCTATCTGGTTAAACAATCAAGATTGAATAGGACTTCTGTACCCATCGGTCGCCCAATAGCCAACACCCAAATCTACATCCTAGACAGCAATTTGCAACCGGTACCTATAGGTGTACCTGGAGAACTCTACATCGGAGGTGATGGCTTAGCCAGAGGTTATCTCAACCGCCCAGAACTAACCCAAGAAAAATTTATCCCCAACCCCTTTGACAAATCAAAATTATATAAAACAGGGGATTTGGCTCGATATTTGCCTGATGGTAACATCGAATTCCTTGGTCGCCTTGACCATCAAGTGAAGATTCGTGGCTTCCGCATTGAACCGGGAGAAATCGAAGCTGCACTAGTCAAACAACCAGCTGTGCGGGAGACTATAGTCCTAGCCCGAGAAGACAACCCTGGAAACAAGCGCCTAGTTGCCTATGTAGTTCCCAACTTGGATTACCAGGACTCCCAGGCTCAGACCTGTGGAACTCAATCCCAGGCAGAGCAGATTTCAGAATGGCAGCAGCTATTCAACGAAACCTACACTCAGCCCACTTCCGAGCCAGACTCGACGTTCAACATTATCGGCTGGAACGACAGCTATACAGGTCAGCCCATCCCCCAAGAACAGATGCGTCAATGGGTAGACTATACCGTTGAGCAAATTCTCTTGAGGCATCCAAAGCGCGTACTGGAAATTGGTTGCGGTTCCGGCTTGTTGCTTTGGCGGATTTCTCCCCACTGCTCTCATTACTTGGGCACAGACATTTCCCAACAAGCTTTGGATTATATCGAGCAGCAAAGAAGAAATTTGCCAGGCGACTGGTCAAATGTGAGGCTTTGCCAAAAAACAGCTGACGACTTTGAGGGCATTGAACAGGAAGCCTTTGACGCAGTAATCCTCAACTCGGTTGTCCAGTATTTTCCCAGTATCGATTACCTAATAGCTGTACTAGAAGGTGCAGTCAAGGCAGTTAAACCTGGAGGCTTCATCTTTGTGGGAGATATACGCAGCCTACCCCTACTGGAAGCTCTCCACGCTGACATTGAACTACATAAAGCATCCTCCTCCCTACCCAGAAAGGAGTCGTGGCAGCGCGTGCAGAAAAACCTGAAAGAAGAGCAAGAACTGGTCATAGATCCAGCCTTTTTCACTGCCCTCAAGCAACATATCCCGCAAATCAGCCATGTCCAGATCCAGCTACAACGAGGTCGCTATCACAATGAACTTACCAGGTTCCGCTATGAAGTAATTCTCCAGCTGGGAGGGGAGGTTTCTCCAGTAGTTGAACCTCAGTTTCTAGACTGGCAACAGGCTCAGCTAACTTTGCCAGCTATTCGTCAACGTTTGGTAGATACCCAGCCAGAGATTCTGGTGATTAGAAGAGTACCTAATGCCAGAGTTCAGACACAAGTCAAACTGGTAGAACTAATCACTAGTGATGAGGAACTAGCCACAGTGGGGAACTTGCGCTCAGCCTTGAGGGAAATCACCCAGGAGGATGCCATAGAGCCTGAAGAATTTTGGGACTTGAGCCATGAGTTAGCTTATGATGTTTACGTCAACTGGTCAGATGATGAGGCTCCTGGTTGCTACGATGTTGTCTTCCAGCAGGCATTGCCAGCGCCGATGCCCAATAGAGTACTTCCTATTTTTGGAGAAACAAGCCAGGTAAGACCTTGGAGTACCTATGCTAATAACCCTTTACAAGGGAAATTGATTCGTCAGCTAGTTCCACAACTACGTAGCTTTGCAAAAGAGATTCTGCCTGACTACATGATACCTAGTGCTTTTGTGATTCTGGAGGCACTACCGTTAACACCCAACGGCAAGATAGACCGCAAAGCACTACCAGCACCAGATGGGGAAATCATCAGAGAACATGAATACGTAGCACCACGCACCACAAATGAAGAAATAATAGCCAACCTCTTCGCTTCAGTTCTTGGTGTGCAAAATGTAGGAATCCACGACAACTTCTTTGAATTGGGAGGACATTCCCTACTCGCAACCCAATTAATTTCTAGACTCAGAGAAGCCTTTTCCTTAAAAATCCCCCTACGGGCAGTCTTTGAATCTCCTACCGTAGCTCAATTAGACCAAACATTAACCCAGTTACGTACTACCAATAGCCGATTAAGTCTTCCCCCCATTCAACCAAGAGAGGCAGACAGGGAACAATTACCCCTATCTTGGGCACAAGAGCGACTGTGGTTCCTCAACCAACTTGAAGGACCAAGTGCTACATATAACATGCCAGGGGCAATCCGGATCACTGGCAACTTCGATATTAATGCCTTGCAGAAGACTTTATCAGAAATAGTGCGCCGCCACGAAGTACTACGCACTAGCCTCCAAAATGTGAATGGCACACCAATGCAGGTAATTCACCCACAAGTCACCATAAACATAAATGTGGTGGACCTACAGCAACTACTAGATACGGAGCGTGAAACTGTCCTACACCAACAAGTACAACTTGAAGCAATTACTCCCTTTAACTTGGAAATGGCACCATTAATCAGGTGTAGTTTATTGCAGTTAGACAGCAGCGAATATGTATTATTGCTGACGATGCACCACATTGTCTCTGATGGTTGGTCAATGGGGGTATTCATCCAAGAACTATCTAGTTTATATCAAGCGAGTTGTGCAGGAAAACCATCCCCCTTAGCAGAATTACCTATTCAGTATGCAGACTTTGCCGTTTGGCAAAGACAATGGTTGAGTGGGAAAATCCTGCAAAACCAACTCAATTACTGGCTTTCTCAGTTAGCAGGTGCTCCCGAATTATTACAACTACCTACTGACCGTCCTCGTCCAACTGTGCAAACTTACCGGGGTACTAATCAAAGTTTTACTTTAAATACAGATTTAACCCAGAAGTTGCAAACCCTGTCTCGTGAATCGGGTACTACCTTATTTATGACCTTGTTGGCAGCGTTTGCAACTTTACTATATCGTTACAGCGGTCAATCAGATATTTTAATTGGTTCTCCGATTGCCAATCGTAACCGCAGTGAAATTGAGTCTTTGATTGGCTTTTTTGTCAATACCCTGGTGTTGAGAACCCGTTTTGAAGATAATCCCAGTTTTGAGAAGTTACTTGCACGAGTTAGGGAAACCACACTCAAAGCTTATGAACATCAGGATATACCTTTTGAACAAGTAGTAGAAGCATTGCAACCACAACGCTCTTTGAGTCATTCACCCCTATTCCAGGTGATGTTTGTCTTGCAAAATGCACCAATGGGTGAAGTAGAATTACCTGGTGTAACTTTGAGTGATTTCAATCAAGAAAGCACAATTGCTAAGTTTGATTTAACACTGTCAATCTCCGAAACTGACCAGGGATTGGTGGGGGTATGGAAGTACAATACTGACTTGTTTGATGGACAAACCATTGAGCGTATGGCTGCTCATTTCCAGAACTTGTTGTCAGCGATTGTGGAAAATCCCCAACAAGCTGTGGGTGAATTACCCTTGTTGAGTGAAGCAGAACGCCATCAACTGTTGGTGGAGTGGAACGACACCCAGACCGAGTATCCTCAAGACCAATGTATTCATCAGTTATTTGAGAAACAGGTAGAGAAAACACCGGATGCAGTAGCGGTGGTGTTTGAAGAGGAGCAGTTGACCTACCAAGAGTTGAACAGGCGGGCTAATAAATTGGCGCATTATCTTCAATCTTTGGGGGTAGGACCAGAGGTGCTGGTGGGGATTTGTGTTGAGCGTTCTTTATCTATGGTAGTAGGACTGTTGGGTATCCTGAAAGCTGGGGGGGCTTATGTACCTCTCGACCCCAGTTATCCACCAGAAAGGTTAGCCTATATGTGGAAATCTGCTGGGGTGTCGGTTATCTTGACCCAGAGCAGTTTGCTAGGCAGGTTATCTGAGCAAAAAGAAACACTGATAGTTTCCTTAGATGCAGACTGGGAGGTAATTGGGCAGCATCGAGATATTAATCTAGGTAGTGGAGTAACACAGACAAACTTAGCTTATGTCATCTATACTTCTGGTTCTACAGGTCAGCCAAAAGGTGTGGCGATCGAACACCGACAGATAACTAATTACCTCTATAGCATTTTAGAACGTTTTGAGTTTGATCCTGGTAGTAGCTTTGCCTTGGCTTCTACCTTAGCTGCGGATTTAGGGAATACGATGCTTTTTCCATCTCTGTGTACGGGTGGAGCATTACATCTCCTGTCTGTGGAGACAACTAGGAATGGGAATGCTTTTGGGGAATATATTTCAGCTCATAGCATCGATTATTTAAAGATTGTGCCTTCACACTTAGCTGCTTTACAAAATCCAGCAGCACCAGGACGAGAACTACCGAAGCGAGGGCTAATTTTAGGAGGTGAAGCCTCTCGCACAGAATGGATAGAAGCACAAAGGACGATCGCACCACAATGTAAGATATTCAATCATTATGGTCCAACAGAAACAACTGTCGGGGTTCTCACTTATGAGGTAGACAGGGAAAAACCTCTGCCTAAAACCCAGGCTCTTTTATTAGGAAGACCTCTAAGTAACATTCGGATTTACTTACTAGATGCTCACTTAAATCCCGTTCCTATTGGCATTTCTGGAGAAATTTATGTGGCTGGTGCAGGGGTAGCCCGTGGCTATCTCAATCAGCCTGATTTGATGGCGGATAAGTTCATTTTTCATCTTGATCAAAGGCTCTATAGAACAGGCGATTTAGCTCGCTACCTCCCAGATGGCAATATCGAGTTTCTCGGGCGCATTGATGACCAGGTAAAGATTCGCGGCTTCCGCATTGAACTTGGGGAAGTCGAAGCCTTACTGATCCAACATCCAGAGGTACGAGAAGCAGTCGTTATTGCCCATGAAGACCAACCAGGCAACAAGCGCTTGGTGGCCTATTGGGTTCCTAGCCAGGAAGCACCTACCCTCAGTGACCTGCGCCGCTTCCTCTCCGAGAAGCTGCCCGATTACATGGTTCCCTCGGCTTTTGTCATGTTAGAGACCCTGCCGCTAACAGCGAATGGGAAAATAGACCGTCGGACTTTGCAAGCTGCTGACGTAACTATACCCACCCCACAAGAAGACTTCGTAGCGCCTCGCGACATCATAGAATTTCAACTTGCGCAAATTTGGGAAAGTCTGTTGGCTCTTCACCCGATCGGAGTCACAGACAACTTTTTTGAGCTTGGAGGTCATTCGCTGTTGGCTGTGCGTCTGATGGCTCTGATTCAGAAGCAGTTTGGGCAAAACCTTCCACTCTCTACTCTTTTTCAGGGAACAACTATCGAACACTTGGCGAGTATTCTACGTCAGCAGGCAACTTCCCAACCCTCGTCCCCCTTGGTAGCAATTCAGCCTCGCGGTTCCAATCGACCTCTCTTTTTTGTCCATCCCGTCGGTGGGAATGTTCTCTGCTACTATGAATTAGCACGTCATCTGGGAACCGATCAACCCTTCTACGGATTGCGATCGCCAGGTTTTTATGGGGAAAGTGAACCCCATACTCGAATTGAAGATATGGCATCCCACTATATTGAAGCACTGCGTACCATTCAATCAGAAGGTCCGTATCTTTTAGGGGGTTGGTCTATGGGCGGTGTTGTGGCTTTTGAGATGGCGACTCAGTTACAAAGACAAGGTCATCAAGTTGCTCGGCTGATCTTGCTCGACAGCCAAGCACCAGTTCTCAGTAATAAACCTATAGACATTGGTGAAGCTAGAGTATTAGCTAATCTATTCAGGGATATGGCTCACTCCGCTGGGAAGAACCTGCCTGTTTTTCATGACAATATCGAGCAACTCGATCCAAACGAGCAACTGAACTATTTCTTGGAGCAGGCAAAGAGGGCTAATCTCATACCTCCCGATGTTGGACTTCCGCAGCTTCGCGGTCTTCTGCAAGTGTTCAAGAGTAATATCCAAGCCGCATCAAGGTATGTAGCGCAAGTTTATCCGAACCGAATTATCCTCTTGAGAGCTAGCGATAGGGTTTCTAGTGAACTTAATGATCTGACTTTAGGTTGGGATAAACTTTCTTCTGAACCCTTAGAGATTCTGAATATTCCAGGTAATCACTACACTATGCTTGGCTTACCTCATATCCAGATTCTGACAGAACGGTTGAGAAGTTACCTTGCTCAAGTTAACTAATGACGCATTATCCAGAAGACCTCGTAATACTTAGACTGCACGCGAGAAGTCTTCTCCTCGTCCCCAGACCAAAAAAATACTTGTCAGTAATACTTCAAGATGCCTGTGGATGAGATAAAAAGTGATACACCTCGGCTAATAGAATGCGGACATTTATTATTATCTGGTTTAGTCAACTTGTCTCGCTGATCGGCTCTGGTCTCACCAACTTTGCGCTTGGTATCTGGGTATACCAGCATACGGGGTCAGCCACACAGTTCGCGCTCATTTCTTTATTTACTGTGCTGCCGAGCATTTTGATATCACCCTTGGTCGGTGCGTTGGTAGATCGATGGAACCGACGCTGGGCAATGCTCCTTGGCGACGCAGGGGCAGGAATGAGTACGCTGGCTATTGCATTGCTGCTCTTTGCTGGCAGGCTTGAAGTTTGGCACATCTACCTTTGTGTAGCTGTCAGTTCGATCTTTAGCACTTTCCAGTGGCTAGCCTATGCCACTACGATTACGCTGCTTGTCCCCAAGCAACATCTTGGTCGCGCTAGCGGTATGATGCAGATGGCAGGGGCAGCCTCACGACTTATCTCACCAATGCTAGCGGGTGCGCTGGTTGTAGCTATCCAGATTCAGGGGATAATCTTGATCGACTGCGTTACCTTCCTCTTCGCCGTAACAGCGCAGTTGTTTGTCCGATTCCCCAAACCCAAAATTCTGGTAGAGGATAAAGTAGAGAAAGGCTTGCTGCTACACGAGGTCGTCTATGGCTGGACATATATCGCTACTCGACCCAGCTTATTCGGATTATTAATTTTCTTCAGTGCCAGCAATTTCTTGACAGGAGTTGTTAGTGTGCTATTTAAACCGCTAGTACTGACCTTCACTTCGGTTACTGTACTCGGTACTGTGTTGTCTATTGGCGGGAGTGGTATGTTGCTTGGCGGTCTGATGATGAGCGTCTGGGGTGGTCTCAAGCATCGCATTTACAGCATACTCAGTTTTACGCTATTAAATGGGTTGTGTGTACTACTTGCTGGGTTCAAGCCTTCTGTTGCAGTCTTCTGCGTTGCTATCTTTATTTACTTTTTCGGTGTGGCGATCATCAATGCTTCTACTCAGGCTATCTGGCAGAGCAAAGTTGCACCGACTTTGCAAGGAAGGGTCTTTGCCATGCGGAATATGTTTACTTTGGTTTCTCTACCGCTCGCCTATCTGATTGCAGGACCGTTAGCCGATCAAGTCTTCGAGCCACTGCTTGCCGTCGGAGGACCGCTGGCGGGAAGTATTGGACAGATTATCGGGGTGGGGCAAGGGCACGGCATTGCCTTGTTGTTTGTTGTACTTGGAATACTCACCATGCTAGTAGCGTTCGGGGGATATCTATATCTCCCTCTACGGTTGTTAGAGGAGAAACTACCGGATGCGATCGGCGACAACATTCCTAGCACAGCTGAAATGGACAGGCAAAATTACGCAAAAGAAAAAAAATATTCTCCTTAAGCGCTGTTTTGACCTTTATTCTTAAGAATTCAATGTTCTCTGTACTATCAAAACAAGTTAGTTTCAGAAGTCGATGGCTCCGACTCCTCCTGCTTTTTAGTCTCGTTTTTACCTTAACGACAGATATCCACACTTTCGCCACCGAGTCGAGAAAGACTGAAATTCTTTGGGATACCTACGGTGTTCCCCACATCTACGCCCTGGATACAAAGGACCTGTTCTACGCTTTTGGGTGGGCGCAGATGCAAAGTCACGGTAACCTAATTCTGCGTCTCTACGGGCAGGCACGGGGACAAGCTGCAGAATACTGGGGCGAAGATTACATAGAGTCAGACAAGTGGCTCAAAACGATGGGTGTTCCTGAGCGCGCTCGTCAATGGTACGAGATGCAAAACCCGACTTTTCGCGGCTATCTAGATGCCTTCGCCGCTGGAATTAACACCTACGCTAAAGAACATGTTGAGTTGATTGATGATGAAGTTGAGACTGTCCTGCCAGTCCAAGCTGTGGATGTACTGGCTCACCTCCAGCATGTGCTTCATTTCACGTTTGTTGTCACTCCTGCTCGCATAGAGAACCTCTACAAGCAACAACAGATCTCACATCATGCTGCGTTTGGGCAAAAAATGGGTTCTAACGGTTGGGCGATCGCACCCTCCCGTTCTGCCAGTGGAAACGCAATGCTGCTGGCAAACCCACACCTTCCCTGGTCTAATTTGTTCCTTTGGTATGAAGCACAACTAACTGCCCCTGGCATTGATGCCTACGGAGCAGCACTTGTTGGCCTTCCAGTTCTGAACATTGCCTTCAACGATTACCAAGGCTGGACTCACACAGTGAATACTTATGATGGGTGGGATGCCTACGAACTAACACTTGCAAACGGAGGCTACCAGTTTGACGGTAAGGTTCAAGCCTTTGAGATAGAAGAACACACTCTTAAAGTCAGGCAGGCTGACGGCATTCTGCGTCAAGAACCATTAATAGTACGACGCTCTGTTCATGGACCAATTGTTGTCGAGAAAGACGGCAAAGCCATTGCCTTACGGGTCGTCGGACTTGACCAACCTGGGGCATTGGAGGAATGGTGGGATATGGCGCGTGCCAAAAACCTAGATCAGTTTGAAGCCGCTCTCAAGCGTTTACAGATTCCAATGTTCACCGTGATGTATGCGGATCGAGACGGACACGTTCTGCATCTGTTCAACGGTCAAGTGCCAGTCCGAACTCAGGGCGATTTTGAATCTTGGTCTAGGATCATTCCTGGTAACACATCGGCTACATTGTGGACAAAAGTTCACTCCTATCGCGAACTGCCTCGTGTACTCGATCCACCAAGCGGCTGGTTGCAAAATACTAATGACCCGCCCTGGAGCACCACATTTCCACGCGCACTAGCTCCGGATAACTATCCACCCTACATGGCACCCCCCAGTCTCATGGCATTCCGACAACAACGCTCTGCCCGCATGCTTGTTGAGGATGAACAAATTTCCTTCGAGGAAATGGTCAAGTACAAACACTCTACACGTATGGAACTGGCAGATCGCCTGCTCGACGAGCTGATTGTCGCTGCACAACAGCGTGGTGGTAAGTTAGCGCGTCAGGCAGCTGAAGTGCTAAAAAGTTGGGATCGCAAGGCTGATGCGGATAGCAGTGGTGCAGTACTTTTCGCCTTTTGGGCGCAAGCAGTAGATTTATCTAGTTTGTTTGCTATTCCCTGGGATCAGAATTCCCCGTTGGCAACGCCGGATGGTCTTGCTAATCCGGCTAGCGCTGTAACAGCACTAGAAGTTGCAGCTACTCAAGTCGAGGCTACATATGGAAGATTGGACGTACCCTGGGGGGACGTTTTTAGGCTGCGGGTCGGTGACTTAGATTTGCCTGCCAATGGAGGTGCCGATGAGCTTGGTATTTTCAGAATGCTTTGGTTTATTCCCTCAGAAGACCAACGTTTTGAAGCTGCTGGTGGAGACTCCTATGTTGCCGCAATCGAATTTTCTAACCCCGTTCGGGCAATGGCACTAATAAGTTACGGCAATTCTACTCAACCTGGCTTACTCAATAAGGGCAAGCAGTTGAAGCTGTTTGGGAGTAAGCGGTTGCGACCGATTTGGCGATCGCGTCAAGAAATAGAAGCTCATCTCGCTTTCCATGAGGCGTTGCAGGTGGGTGTGGTCTAGAGTGTGGTCAAAAGCAGTTGGTAGATGCGAGCGCAAAAATCGCCCCTTTGCTCGCCCAACTTCCTTAACCGTCAGAAAAACTCTCAAGCCAAAAAGCTGCACAGGGCGTAAATACTAATAACTTCCCTTAGTTACAAGGTTGGCAGAGAGATTTTTCGCACATTTATTTAAAAAACTTTTTTTTCTGATAGAGAGTGCGAAAAATTGGGTTGAGAGGCGCTAGTAACAATTAACAAGGCAAATGTCGTGACTTTTGTAACGAGGTTCAAGGCGTCTGGCTTTGAGCGCCAAGGGAGCATCGAATGGCTGCTTGTTTAGATTATTTCCCAAACACCCTGGATAAATTTTCGACTTTAGTAGACCTGCTGCGCTACAGAGCGCTACACCAGCCTGCGCAAAAGGCTTATACTTTCTTCTCTTATTTCATCCATAGCGGGTTTCTGGATGCTCCGCAATCAAGTGGTACGCTTGCCAACCTGCTCTCTAATCACTGATCGAGTTTAAAGGGTTTTTGCACAAAATGAATAAGAACAATGCAAATAATTCAACAGTTCCAGCTTTTATCCTCAAAAGATTTCACCGATATGATCAACAGCAACCTCAACCCTGCAGAGGCATGGCTGCAAGGTAAGGTGCATGTTGCTGGCGATCTCACTCAGGCAGAAATGTTCGGTCAGTTTTTGTTGCCAGGGTAAGTACAGCATTGCCAGTCCATGCGTCCGCACGACTTAGACAAAACAGATACCTGATAAGTAGGACAAAACAAGACACTCACTGGTAATGCCATCGCCCAGGCAGCTGGTTCGGCTGAGAAGGTGGATAAAGCAATAGGCAACTTGAAGGTAAGACCACGCGATCGACCTTCAAAGACAAAGCACAAAAACAACTCTGCTAAAAGAACCAATCAACTGTAATGTATCGTAGAGCCCAAAGATTTTCGACCTTTCTTTTGACATTGGCAATTTTGCTAATGCCCCACTTGGCTGGATGTAGCATCCTTCCCCAAGCTGAAGCGGAAGCCCAAGCCAAGACATCTCAGTCAAAAGCAGGGGATGTTATACCTGTAGACGTTGCGATCGCCCGCACTGGGATGCTTGAGGAGGTAACCGAGTATGTCGGCACTACTAAGCCCGTGAAAGAAGTTTCCCTGCGATCGCAAGTAGAGGGACGCCTCCTGAACTTGTATGTTGATGTAGGCGATCGCGTTACCCAGGGTCAAATCCTTGCGAGCCTAGACGATGCCTTGTTAGCCACTAATGTGAGCCAGGCGCGAGCAGAACTAGCAGCTCTAAGCTCAGAATTAGCACGGACTCAGGCTCAGGTTAAAAATGCCCGGATCCAGCTTGAGCGGGCTCGCGTGGAACTTCATCAAGCTGAGAGTGATGCGGCACGATATACTCAACTAGCCGATATCGGAGCAGTTTCGGCTCAACAAGCAGAATCATTTCAGACAGCCGCAAAAGTCGCTCAGAAGTCTGTGCTTTCCGCCCAACAGCAAATTCGCACAGAAGAACAAGCCGTCGCAGCCGCCTTGGGGCGAGTGGCAGCTCAAAAAGCAGCGATCGCCCAAACGCAACAGCGCCAGTCCTACGCCCGGCTGACTTCCCCCATCACTGGAGTAGTTTTGGAGAAAATAAGTGAGCCAGGTAACTTGATCAGTCCTGGTAATGAAGTTCTCAAGCTAGGGGATTTCAGCCGCGTGAAAGTATTTGTCCCTGGATCTGAGTTAGATCTGTCAAATATCCGCGTAGGGCAGTCAGTAGAAGTTAAATTAGATGCTTTGGCTGGGAAGTCGCTTGCTGGAAAGGTGAGTCGGATTTCTCCCGTCGCCGACTCAACGGCTCGCCAAGTGCCAGTGGAGGTGACGATTCCCAATCCCAATAATCAGATTGGGAGTGGACTGCTGGCAAGAGTGGTCTTTCAGCCCACGACTCAACCGCGAGTGATTGTGCCGACAACGGCGCTAGATGAGGAGGGTAGCTCGGCGACAGTATTTGTCATTAAAGGTCAAGGGCAACAGAGGCAGGCACAGGTGGAGGCAAGGTCTGTGACTGTGGGCGATCGCGCTCATGGCAACGTGGAAATTACCTCCGGAATAGAGCCGGGAGAGCGATTTGTGCTCAACAGCGGCAAGCCTTTAGAGGACGGAGAGACGGTGCGCCTGAGTGTTCTGTCGCAGTAGGAGCGAGTTTGGCAGATCGCCTCGGTTACTCAAAGACGATTGGCAAGCAAACCCTACCCTTTTCCCCGACCAAATGACAAACAACAAAATGACTCAATTTATTTATCTGCTACCGTTTTGCTTTAGCCTGACTACAAATGTCAACGCCAAAGTTGTCTGGCAGCAAGGATTTCGCCATCCAAAATCCCGCCGCGCCCCGCTTCCGCGGCGGCGTAGCCACAGCGCTTACGCAGTCTAAATCTAAAATCCAAAATTGGTAGCAGACTTGTTAACAGGTTTCTTCGCTCAATGACTAAACTTTCCCTCGGTGCAACCGCGATTCGCCGTCACATCGGTACCCTCATGCTTACTCTAGCGGTGATGGTCGTCGGTATCTTCTTCCTCTTTCAGCTTCAGGTGGATTTGTTGCCGTCGATCGCCTATCCCATCGTTGGTTTGCGCGCTGACGCACCGGGGATCTCGCCAGAAGTAGTCGTGGAAGAAGTGACCAAGCCCCTGGAAGAAGCTCTCAGCGCTGCCGAGGGAGTAGTCCAGGTATTTTCTGTAACCTTCGAGGGGCGAATTTCTATCAACCTGTACTTCCAACCGGGGGGGAACACCGATCGGGCGCTCAACGATGCTGTCGCCGCTCTTAACCGCGCTCGAGACCAACTTCCCAATATCATTGAGGAACCGCGCTTATTCAAGTCTGACCCCTCCCAACTTCCCGTTTATCAATTGGCTCTGAAATCGACCTCCCTCCAGGATGTGGAACTGCGGGTCTTTGCTGATGAAGAGCTAAACCGGGAACTCAGTGTCGTACCAGGGGTGGCATCTGTGAATGTTTCAGGTGGGGTGCAAGAAGAAGTCCGCATCAAAATTGACCTGAAGCGACTACAGGCATTAGGAGTTGGTTTGAATGAAGTTTTAGATGCCCTTGAAGCATGGAACCAGGATTTTGCCAGCGGACGGCTGCGAGGCGGGGAAAGAGAGCCACTGACGCGAACCGCAGGACGCTTTCGGGATGCCCGAGAAATCCGCAACCTCTCCCTTGAGGCTTCTGGGTCAGAGCGTCAGAATTCAGGGTTAGGACGGCGGCGCATTTACTTGCGAGATGTTGCTGAGGTGATTGATGGCACAGAAGAGCAGCGGGTGTTTGTGTCCCTCAATGGCGAACCAGCAGTTCAAGTGAGCATTAAAAAGCAGCCAGATGCGAACACCATAGCTGTCGTGGATGGGGTGAAAAAACGTCTCGAATTTCTGAGGCAGTCCGGAGTGATTCCAGAAGATCTCGAACTGGTAACAACCCTGGATGAATCTCGTTTTATCCGCAACTCGATCGCCAATGTGACCCGCGCGGGGCTAGTTGGTACACTGCTAGCTGCGATCGCTGTCCTCCTTTTCCTGGGTTCCCTGCGTCAAACCCTGATTATTGTCACAGCCATTCCTCTGGCAACCCTAACCGCGATTATCTTAATGAAGCTATTTGGTCTATCCATTAACGTTTTCAGCTTGGGCGGTCTAGCGCTAGGGGTTGGCATTGTGGTGGATAACTCCATCGTCATGCTAGAAAACATCACGCTCAAAGTTAAAAAAGAAAAATTAGCAAATAAAAATTGGGACCAGTCTGCTTCGCCTTTACTGGGAGCAGCGGAACAGAGCAGCCGCGAAATGGAATCGGCGCTGGTGGCCTCTACGACCACTAACTTAGTGGCAATCCTCCCGTTTTTCCTAATCGGTGGATTTGTCTCGCTGCTCTTTAACGAACTAATTCTCACCATTAGTTTTGCGCTCGCGGCTTCCTTAGTCATCGCCTTGACTGTGGTGCCAGCGTTTGCTGCTAGACTCCTGGGAATCAGCCGGTCCAGTGGCATTGGTAAATTTTGGCTGCTGCGTCAATTTAATCGCCGCTTTGAAGCGGCGACTGGAAACTACATCCGCTTACTCACAGTCGCATTGCGCTATCGGTTCAAAGCGATCGCAGTTGCCTTCTTATTGCTGGGCAGTGGCAGCCTGTGGATGGCAGGTCAAATTCCCCAAGAACTCCTGCCCCAGATTAATACAGGTCAAGCCACCCTAGTTGCCCAGTTTCCGCCTAACACAACTTTAGAAACGAACCGGGAAGTGATGGGGGCTGTGGACGAGATCGTCTGGCAACAACCGGAAACCGAGTATGCCTTTACGACAACAGGGGGAGTTCTCGTTGGCAATACCATTATTGAAGATCTCCTGTATGCTTCCAGTACCATTTCCTTAAAACCTGGCAGGGATGTTGAGGCTTTTGTCGAACGGGTCAGCCAGGAGATCGACCAGCTGAACTTAGTCAATATTCGCCTGTCTCTATTTCCAGACCAAGTCCGAGGGATTGTCCTCACCAACTCACCCATGTGGAGAGCAGACATCGACCTCATCCTCCAGGGCAAAGATGAACAGACATTGGAGCAGGCGGGTCATCAAGTCCTTGAGGCTTTGGATGAGCGAGTGACGCTTGCCCGTTTTCGACCCTCTGCAGTCCCCCAGCAACCAGAGGTACAGATTCGACCCGATCGGGAGCGCCTTGCTGCTTTGGGATTGACGACAGAAGACGTTGGCGAGACGATTCAAACAGCGATTCAGGGGTCTGTCCCCACTCAACTACAACGGGAAGATCGCCTGGTGGATGTGCGAGTCCAATTAGGTAAAAAATCTAGACGGAGCATTTCGCAATTGAAGCAATTACCGCTGTTTGTTGAGAATAATCGCCCGATCCGCCTAGGTGATGTCGCTACCCTGGAAGAAGGCAAAGCCCTCAGTGAGATTCAGCGCATCAATCAACGGCAGGTTTTCATGATTGCTGGCAATTTGACTAAGGGCGCGAATTTCAGTGATGCTGTTGCTGAAATCGAAGCGGTGCTGGCTGATTTGAAATTACCGGCTGGGGTGACGGTGCTACCTAGTTCCGCAGTCGAATCCAATCGGCAATTGCAAGGCTCCCTGAAAGTTCTGAGTGGCTTGGCAGCTTTCCTGGTCTTTGTCGTGATGGCGGTGCAATACAATTCCTTGATTGACCCCCTCGCGATCGTGCTCGCGGTTCCCCTGGCGCTGGCTGGAGGAATTTTAGGGCTATTTGTCACTCAAACAGCGATTGGGGCAACGGTGTTAGTGGGAGCAGTTATGTTAGTGGGAATTGTCGTCAACAATGCCATCGTTATGGTGGAATTCGCGAACCAATTGCGACAAGAGTATGGCATGAGTCGGCAAACAGCAATCTTAAAAGCGGCTGCCCAACGCTTGAGACCAATTTTGATGACCACCCTCACCACGGTTTTGGGACTGTTTCCTCTAGCACTAGGAATTGGAGAGGGTTCGGAATTCCTGCAACCGCTGGGCATTGTCGTGTTTTCTGGTCTTTCTTTGGCAACCTTCCTAACCCTGTTTATTATTCCTTGCTTTTATGTTCTACTCCACGATTTGTTTGCCGGTAAACTCTCTTGTTGAAAACATCAAAACCGCGGCGACGACGCTATTACTCGACCAGACTTAGTATTAGTTACACAGTTGGCAGAGAGGTTTTTCGCATATTTATCCAAAAAACTTTTTTTCTGGCGGAAACTGACTGATGATGCCTTTCTTTATCTGCAAGAAAACTATGTGGTTACAGATGGGATTTTCATCGATGAGAACATCATCTTTGATGACGTAACCTCCGAATGGTTTGACTTTTGCCAAAACACATTAGAGTTTGAGATTCCAGTCTATGAGGCCGTGGAAGTCGCAGCATCAGGGAGCAAAGATAAGGCTGAGTCGTAGTCACTCAGTTCAACGAGAGACGAAACAGGGATAATTCTGCGGAAGCAATCCCAGCATGGTTCAGATGAAAAAATTGCTGGCTGCTGTCCAGCGATGTTGCTAATATAGGGCTGTTTGACTAGACCGCAGTAAATCATGCAAACTACCCAAGTCTTCAACTCCTGGGTGACCTGTCCCAGGCCCAATCCTCAGGCCAAACTGCGATTATTCTGCTTCCCCTACGCTGGTGGTAGGGCTT
>JAAUXZ010098251.1_pt1 | contig 19485 bp, 15 predicted proteins | sample 7278131 | NCBI WGS metagenome assembly JAAUXZ01 (sample SAMN14350119, study PRJNA611818) | marine sediment metagenome | isolation source: surface marine sediment (3m) | place: French Polynesia: Moorea | collected 2018-08 | reverse complement strand
GCATTAACAGGTCTTTGTCACTGAATAACCTGACTGGCCTCCTTGGCCTTCTCGAAAATACTGTCTAGCTTGGGCTCGGGCTCGAGTTCATGACTGAACCAAACACCCTTTGAAATCTGCAAGTGAGCACCCTGATCGCTGGTCTGTCTGGTGTGTTTCAATATGCTGCTGATTAAACGCTCAAACATCTTTGGATTAAAGATGCCCGGATCGGCGTAATGAATCACGACAGCAAATGTGTTGCTGTTATATCGTGAGACCAGATCCATCGGGCGCAGTGACATTTGAATCGAGTTGGCAATGGTTTTCAGGGTGCCTCGCCTTAACTCGGCATCCTCCGAATTGACCTCTATCAGTGCCACCGCAATGCCCCCCTCGCGAGTATTGCAGTGATTGATCAGCGAACCCAAATGCTGCTCTAACTGGTTGCGATTGGCGAGTCCGGTCTCCGGATCCTGCAGGCTGAACTGCCGTATACGCATGTATTGATTGCTCAGCGTTCGTATACGGTCGCGAAGTTCGTTTTGTTTGGTTGCGTGCTGTCCAGCGCCATACACTCGCGCTGACAGTTCGAACTGGTTAGCCGATTTGGAAATAAAATCGTCGACCCCGCGATCGAAGGCAACCGCAATGCTGCTCGAGGTATCCTCAGCGGTCAATAAAACGATGCCGGTATAGCGATCATTATTTTCATCCCAGCGACGAATCAAGTCAGCCAGTTCCAGACCATTCATATCGGGCATCCAGAAATCGGCCAGCACGACATCTGCCCGACGCAGGTTGATTAGGTAGAGAGCTTCGTTGGCGGAACCCGCCGTTCGGATGTTATTGAAACCGGCTTTCGTCAGGGTCGATTTGACGACTTCGCGACTGAATTGCAGGTCATCGACAACGATGATGGATAAGTCTTCTTTCTGCACGCCATTATTTGACCGTTGATCTTTTCGCAGTATAAGCCAAGGAATCTCTGCAAAACCAGAATTTCCTTACAGATGAAACGGCTACTCATTGATGATCCTGGAACTGGGTTCCGCTAGTCAGTCGGCACAGATCCCGACTCTGAATACGTCAGGCCGTGTTGATGGGAGCCGCTGACTGTTTGACCTCAGTGTTATTGACGATTTCGCAAAATAGCATCGCCGTCATTTCGGCATCGTAAATGGCTGAGTGAGCTTCCGTTTCATTCCACGGCAAGCCGGCACATTTAACCGAACGTGCCAGCACCGTCTGGCCGTAGGCCAGTCCCGAAAGAGACACCGTATCGAAGGTGCTAAACGGATGAAATGGATTACGCTTCAAGCCGATTCTATCCGCAGCTGCATTGATGAACTTGAGATCGAAATGAGCATTGTGGCCCACTAGTATGGCTTTCTTGCACTGGTGCCGTTTTATTGCCTCGCGGATGGGTTTGAATACCTTGGGTAGTGCCTGTTTTTCATCCAGTGCCAGACGAAAGGGATGATCGACATCGATACCGTTGACCTCCATGGATTTGGGGTCAAGGTTGGCGCCTTCGAAAGGATGCACGTGTGTTGAAACCGTTTCTCCGCAGACGAGCCTGCCGTCTTCTTCGATATCAATAATGACCGCAGCGATTTGCAGCAAGGCATCGGTCGCTTCGTTGAAACCACCCGTCTCAACATCAACAACAACCGGCAGAAATCCTCGAAAGCGTGACGCCATCGACCGTGTTTCAGTCATCATAGACAACCTGCCAGCTCAGCGCCTCTCCAGCCTTGAATGGGACAAGTTCGGTGTCGTGAAAGGCTAAGACGTCCGGAATGGTCCAGGCGGATTTCCGCAGAACAATCTCATCCTGATTGACTGGCAGGTCGTAAAAGCGAGGGCCGTAGTGGCTCATGAATCCTTCAAGACGATGCAGAGCATCTTGCGAATCAAATACCTCGGTGTAGAGTTCCACTGCGCAATGGGCTGAGTAAATTCCAGCACAGCCACAGGAAGACTCCTTCGCACCCCTGGCGTGTGGCGCACTGTCGGTACCTGCAAAGAAATGCTGATCACCGGAGATTGCGGCAGCAACCAGTGCCTGGCGATGCATTTCCCGTTTGGCTACGGGCAGACAATAGTGATGTGGGCGGATGCCTCCGCTAAACATAGCGTTACGATTAATCATCAAATGATGCGGCGTGATGGTGGCGCCCATGTGGTCGTTTGATTCACTGACAAATTGGACGGCGTCCCTGGTAGTGACGTGCTCAAGCACAATGCGCAGTTCGGGAAAATCGCGCCTGATGTGGCTCAACTTGGTGTCGATAAATACTTTCTCTCGATCAAATATATCAATATCCGGATCAGTTACTTCACCGTGAACCTGCAACACAAACCGGTGTTTTTGCATGGCCTCGAATACGGCGTATAGTTTTGACAGATCAGTTACGCCATCATCCGAGTTAGTGGTAGCACCCGCCGGATAGAGCTTTGCACCAAAAATGGTGTCTGATTCACTGGCTTCGATGATGTCTTCAACCCGGGTATTGTCAGTCAGGTATAAGGTCATTAATGGATCAAAGGCAGAGTCGGCGGGCAGTGCGTCTAGTATGCGTTGTCGGTATGCCCTGGCGTGCTCGCAGCGCGTAACCGGTGGTTTGAGGTTCGGCATGATGATTGCCCTGGCAAACTGTTTCGCGGTGGCCGCGACAACAGACTCCATATACGGACTGTCTCGCAGGTGCAGGTGCCAGTCATCGGGACGGGTGATGAGAATTTCGGTCATATAGGCCTGCTGGTGATCCGGTTAGTGGCGTAAAAATCTTGAATTCCATTATAAGTCGAGCGCTTTGGCCGGCATAGCGAAAGCACGACATTTATGCAATTCATGCGCGGTTTTGTCAGCAAACAATACTGTCCCGACTATCCCCTTACGGTTATAATCCCCTACCTAATTTTGTCTAGAGCCCCAGGTGTTTCAAAACCTGTCGGCTCGTTCCTCCTTTGATAACAACTGTGGACAAATAATCACGAGGTTTGTTGAGTGAGCAACCAAGAAGAACATGACATTGATCCCCTGGAAACCCAGGAGTGGCTCGAATCTCTGGAGTCCGTGCTGGAACGCGAGGGACCTGAGCGTGCACATTTTTTATTGCAGAGATTAATTGAGAGAACCCGTCGATCAGGGGCTTACTTACCGTTCTCTGCCAATACTGCTTACGTTAATACCATTCCGCTGGATCGTCAGCGCCCGATCCCCGGAGATCAGGCGATTGAACACACCATTCGATCGGTGATTCGCTGGAATGCTGCTGCGATGGTGGTGCATGCAAATAGAACCGCCAGTGAGCTGGGCGGGCACATTGCCAGTTTTGCGTCGGCAGCCACGTTGTACGACGTAGGGTTCAATCATTTCTTCAGAGCACCAACTGCCGAAAACATGGGGGATCTGGTGTTTTTCCAGGGGCATTCTGCTCCCGGTGTTTACGCCAGGGCTTTTCTGGAAGGTCGTTTAACGGAAGAGCAGCTGCGCGCTTTTCGACGTGAGGCGTTAACCGAGGATGGCTTGTCGTCCTATCCCCACCCCTGGTTGATGCCGGGATTCTGGCAGTTCCCGACGGTTTCCATGGGTCTTGGACCCTTGATGGCGATCTACCAGGCTCGCTTCATGAAGTACCTGGAAAACCGCGATATGTTGCCGAAGCAGAATCGTAAAGTCTGGGCTTTCATGGGCGATGGTGAAATGGATGAACCTGAGTCATTGGGTGCGATTTCACTGGCTTCTCGCGAAGACCTCGACAATCTGATTTTTGTTATCAACTGTAACCTGCAACGACTCGATGGACCGGTGCGTGGCAACGGCAAAATAATCCAGGAACTGGAGGCCGTGTTCCGTGGCGCCGGTTGGAATGTCATCAAGGTAATCTGGGGTTCCTATTGGGATCACCTGCTGATGAAGGATAAAGATGGGTTGCTGCACCGGCGCATGGAGGAGGCCGTTGATGGTGAGTACCAGGCCTTCAAAGCCAAAGGTGGTGCCTACACCAGAGAATTTTTCTTTGGCAAATATCCTGAACTCAAGGAAATGGTTGCTGACATGTCTGATGAGGACATATGGCGGCTCAATCGCGGTGGGCATGATCCTCACAAGGTGTACGCTGCTTACGCTGAAGCAGTCGAATATTCCGATCGGCCAACCGTGATCCTCGCGAAGACGGTAAAAGGATATGGCATGGGTGAAGCCGGGGAAGGACACAATATTACCCATTCACAGAAGAAAATGGGTGAAGATGCACTGAAGGCATTCCGCGACCGCTTCAATATACCGATCAGTGACGAAGAGATTGGTGATGCGCCTTTTTACAGTTTCCCCGAGGGCAGCATTGAACACGATTATTTGCGCAAACGCCGTGAGGACCTGGGAGGATTTATGCCGGTACGCCTCGACGAGGCGCCACCCTTGCCGATTCCGGGATTGGAAATTTTCGATGCCCTGTTGAAGGATAGCGGAGATCGAGAGTTCTCTACCACCATGGCCTTTGTCCGTATGCTGTCTACACTGGCGCGGGACAAGAACATTGGCAAAAACATTGTGCCAATCGTTCCTGACGAAGCTCGCACCTTTGGTATGGAGGGCATGTTTCGCCAACTGGGTATCTATGCCAGTAAAGGTCAGATGTACGAGCCAATGGACTCTGATCAGGTCATGTACTACCGCGAAGATATCAAGGGCCAGATTCTTGAAGAGGGCATCAATGAGGCCGGTGCCATGTCTTCGTGGATTGCCGCTGGTTATTCCTACAGCACGCATGGCGTGAGCATGATCCCGTTTTACATTTATTACTCGATGTTCGGGTTCCAGCGTATTGGTGATCTGGCCTGGGCCGCCGGTGATATGCAGGTGCGCGGATTTCTCATGGGGGGTACATCAGGACGAACCACGCTAGCTGGTGAGGGTTTGCAGCACCAGGATGGTCACAGTTTGCTGGTAGCCAGCACCATACCGAACTGCATGGCTTATGATCCCACTTTTGCCTATGAACTTGCGGTCATTATCCATGATGGCATGACACGCATGTATCAGGAGAAAGAAAACGTCTTCTATTACATCTCGGTGATGAATGAAAACTACAGCCATCCCGCGATGCCGAAAAAGTCTGAGCAGGGCATCATAAAGGGTATGTACTGTCTGGAAGAGGGCGAAGAAAAGCCCTGCAAGGTACAGTTAATGGGGTCAGGCACGATCCTGCGCGAGGTCATCGAAGCCGCGCGTCTGCTCAGAGATGATTTCGATATCGCCGCTGACATCTGGAGTATGACCAGCATCAATGAACTGGCACGAGAAGCCAAGGCCTGTCAGCGTTGGAACCGGTTGCATCCGACCAAGAAAGCAAAGAAGAGTTTTCTCGAGAGCCAGTTGGAGGGCAGAAAGGGCCCCGCCATTATTGCCACGGACTACATGCAGGCTTATCCAGACCAGATCCGGGATTTCGTTCCGATGCGATACGTATGCCTGGGCACAGACGGTTACGGCCGCAGCGATACGCGAGCTGCGTTGCGCGAATTCTTTGAGGTGAATCGTTACCACATCGTTGTGGCAGCGCTGAAAGCGCTATCAGATGAGGGGGACACAGACGGTAAAGTGGTTGCCAAGGCAATCAAGATGTACGGGGTCGATGCCGAAAGGCCCGATCCAATGGCGGTCTAGGTTAATCGGGAGAACAAGATGTCGAATATTGAATCTGTAACCTTGCCCGATGTTGGAGATTTCGACTCCATCGATGTTATCGAGGTGCTGGTAACACCTGGAGATAGTGTCGAAGCCGAACAAGCATTGATCGTGCTGGAATCTGATAAGGCGACCATGGAGATACCGTCACCCAAGGCCGGTGTGGTCGAGACGGTTATTGTCAAGGTGGGCGATCAGATATCAGAAGGTAATGAAATAATCACCTTGAAGGTGGCCGATTCCGCTGCAGCTGCGGAACCAGAGACTCCTGCGCAAGAACCTGCTGCCGAACCTGAAGTTGTCAGCAACGCGGAACCTGCGCCGGCGACGGAGCCTGCCGCACCAGTTGCCGCGGCTGAGGTCAGCGCTGCCGGTCCAGTTACTATCAACTTGCCAAATGTTGGTGACTTTGCCGATATCGAAGTTATCGAGGTATTGATCAGTGCGGGTGATCAGGTTCAGGAAGAGCAATCAATCATCGTGCTCGAGTCTGACAAGGCGACTATGGATATTCCGAGTACCACCAGCGGCACCGTTGAGTCAGTGTCTGTGAAGGTTGGTGATCGCATTTCCGAGGGGCATCCTATTGCCGTGGTAGTTGCTGCCGGCACTGCAGCACCATCAGTGCCAGTCGAATCACCGCCAGCGGTCGAGCAACCGGCGCCAACTCCGGCGCCTGTTCCATCCACCAGCAGTGCCGCCTCGTCCAGTGATGGTCAGCAGCCTGGAAAACAGCGTAAACCGCATCCTGGAACCTTCGATTCTTCTCAGGAAAGCACTTCGGGCCAGGCGGTGCACGCAAGCCCCGCAGTGCGCCGATATGCTCGCGAGCTGGGTGTTGATCTGGGTAGGGTAATTGGCAGTGGTCCCAAAAATCGCATCCTGAAAACTGATGTTAAGGCTTTTGTCAAAACGGCAATGAGTAGTGGTGCATCGCAAGGTGGTGGCATTTCGGTCGCCGCGATGCCTGATATCGACCACTCCAAGTTTGGCGAAGTGGAAGCAGTGCCGCTATCGCGAATCAAGAAAATTTCGGGTGCACATTTGCATCGCAGCTGGGTTAACGTGCCACATGTTACCCAGAATGACGAAGCCGATATCACAGACCTGGAGGCCTTCCGTAAATCGCTGGCCAAAGAATCAGAAAAGAAGGGCATTCGCCTGACACCACTGGTTTTTCTGATGAAAGCCGTGGTCAGTGCGTTACAGGCTTATCCGAATTTCAACGCGTCGCTGGATGCCAGTGGTGAAAAGCTGATCATGAAGAAGTATTTTCATATCGGGGTTGCCGTTGACACTCCCAACGGTTTAATGGTGCCGGTTATTCGTGATGTGGACCAGAAGGGCCTCTGGGAACTTGCTGCGGAATTGGGCGAAGCTGCCCAGCAGGCACGTGATGGCAAATTACCGCCGGCGCGCTTGCAAGGTGGCTGCTTCTCGATTTCCAGTCTGGGCGGCATTGGTGGGTCGCATTTTACGCCAATTGTTAATGCGCCTGAGGTTGCCATTCTTGGTGTGAGTCGTTCAAAGATGCAACCGGTTTATCAGGACGACGGCAGTTTTGCGCCAAGACTCATGTTGCCGTTGTCCCTGTCTTACGACCATCGCGTCATCGACGGCGCTGACGGAGCCCGATTTATCAGTTACCTGACCGCGGTAATCAGCGACATCCGTCGAGTTCTACTATAAACAGCGTAATCAAGCAGCTGGCATTGATAAAAGCTGGCCAGAAATAACGAAACTATTGGAGATAAATGGTGAGTAACGATTTAACAGCAGAAGTAGTGGTGTTAGGGGCCGGGCCGGGGGGTTATACCGCAGCATTCAGAGCGGCCGACCTTGGAAAAAAAGTGGTATTGGTAGAGCGCTATCCTTCCCTTGGCGGAGTTTGTTTGAATGTTGGTTGTATCCCTTCCAAGGCCTTGTTACACACCGCGCAAATCATTAATGAAGCCGAGCACATGAAGGCCAACGGGGTGTCATTTGGCAAGGCTAAAATTGACCTCGACGGCGTTCGTGCTTTCAAAGACAAAACCGTTGGTAAATTAACGGGTGGACTGGCTGGTCTTGCCAAACAGCGTAAAGTAACCGTTGTTAACGGAGTGGGTGAGTTTGTTGACGGCAATAACCTGAAAGTCGACAACAATGGTGATATCACTAACATTCGCTTTGATAACTGCATTATTGCGGCGGGTTCGCAGCCGACCCAAATTCCGGTTTTTCCGAATGATGATCCGCGCCTCATGGATTCTACCGATGCGCTCGAGCTGACCGATATCCCGAAAAAATTGTTGATCGTCGGTGGCGGAATCATAGGGCTAGAAATGGCGACCGTTTATCAGGCCCTGGGTTCTGAAATTACCGTGGTCGAATTTATGGATAGCCTGATACCGGGTTGCGACAAGGATCTGGTCAGGCCGTTAACCAAGGTGATTTCGAAACGCTACAAGGCCATTCACCTGAAAACCAAGGTTTCCGAAATCAAGGCGCAGAAAAATGGCCTGAAAGTAACTTTTGAGGGTGACAAGGCCCCAAAACCTGAAGTTTTCGACAAGGTTCTGGTGGCCGTTGGGCGCCGTCCAAATGGTTTGAAAATTGCTGCTGAGAAAGCTGGGGTCAAAGTCGATGAATCGGGTTTCATTCCGGTCGATAACCAAATGCGTACTAACGTCAGTCATATTTTTGCGATTGGCGATATCGTCGGTAATCCAATGCTTGCGCACAAGGCGACTCATGAGGGCAAGACGGCAGCGGAAGTCATTGCCGGTATGAAGTCATGGTTCGATCCCAAAACTATCCCTTCGGTTGCCTACACCGATCCCGAAGTGGCCTGGATGGGGCTTACTGAAACCCAGGCCAAGGCAGACGGGATTGCCTATGAAAAAGGTGCATTTCCCTGGGCCGCCAGTGGTCGTTCGTTGGGTATCGACCGGGACGAGGGCTTGACCAAAGTGCTCTTTGATCCGGAAACCAAGCGTATACTGGGCGCTGGCATGGTTGGCCCAAGCGCCGGTGAATTGATCGCCGAGGCGGTACTTGCGCTCGAGATGGGTGCCGATGCCGAAGACATTGGGTTGACCATTCATCCGCATCCCACCTTATCGGAGACTTTCAATTTCGCGGCAGAAGCGGCGGAAGGCACGATCACCGATCTTTACATGCCAAAAAGAAAATAGCACTCGCACCGGGTGTCGCAGCTATTTTACAGCCGTGTCGGGCAGGGTGAGCCCTTACTCATCCTGCACGGCCTGTTTGGCTCTTCCCGAAACTGGCAATCACTGGTCAGACGTTATGCCGAGCACTTTGACGTCATCGCCGTCGATTTGCGAAACCACGGCCAGTCTTTCCACAGCGAGGTGATGGATTACAGTGCGATGGCCGAAGACGTCAGAGCACTCATTGAAACGCTGGGATTATCTGCTGTTCGAATGATTGGGCACAGCATGGGCGGTAAAGTGGCTCTGCGACTGGCAATCGATCACAGCAGTCTCATCGATCGTATCGTGGTGGCGGACATTGCTCCCGTCAATTACCAGCACGATCACAACGAAACGCTGGATGCGATGTTAGCCGTAGATCTCAATCAGATCTCCAGCAGGGCGGATGCCGATGATCAGATGAAAGCGGCTATAGCGGAAGCACCGCTGCGCGCGTTTTTATTACAAAACCTTGTGCGCCAGCAGAACAACTGGCAGTGGCGCGTTAACCTGCAGGCCATCGAAAACCATATGAGCGAGTTAACGGGATTTGATTTATCAGCGTCGACGCACATCGATACGCCAGCATTATTTATCTATGGCTCAAAATCAGACTATGTGGGCGAGGCTGAGCAGCAAATAATCCAGCAGCAGTTTAATAATGGGCAGCTTCACTCAATAGAGGGCGCCGGGCATTGGTTACAGGCTGAAAAACCGGATATATTTTTTGATGTAACCCTCAATTACCTGCAGAGTTGATTTAAATTCTCGGGGCCTTCCCGAAGTCGCTGAAAAAAAACTCTCCAAGATTCAAGAAACGGCTGCAAATGCCGACATCGGGCTAAAGTAAGAGACTTTTTTATTATGCGTTCCATATTACTGATTCTGCTAATGGTGTTGGTGAGTCACACCGCGGTGGCTGTGGAGAGCCGATACATGGCCTCCATGGAAGAATCTGAATGGAACCTCACCAGTAACTCGCCAATCGAGTGCCGCATCGAGCACTATATTCCTCATTTTGGTAAAGCCAGCTTCACCCGGGAGGCGGGTCGACAACTGCAAATGCAAGTCGACACGGTGTTGCAGGTAAAAAAAGGTGTGAATGTTGAATTTCGCTCAGAGTCAGCAATTTGGCGTCCGACCGAAACCGTCGCAACGCTGGCCAATTTGGTTACTACCGGCCGTTCGACGCTGTTTGACATACCGCCTGATGTCGCTGAAAGGGCCTACTTCGAATTGCGAGAGGGATTTCAGCCGGGATTTATATTTTTTCGCGATAATACCTTGCGGGCCAGTTTATCGACCGTGAATTTCAGGCGCATCGAAAATGCTTTCAGAAGCTGCCAGGAGCAGCTCCACCACAAGAACTACGATGATGTGCGTTTCACCCGTATCCATTTTGACAATGACGACGAGTTTCCCAAAATGGAAGAGGAGCGAACTGCACTGCAACCCATGCTCGACTATCTTTCAGTCGATGATACGATTCGAGAGATTGTCGTTTCCGGGCATGCCGATATCAATGGTAAAGCCTGCTATAACGACGCGCTCTCGCAGCGTCGTGCGCTTTATGTTTACGACATGTTGATAGCCCGCGGCATCAAACCCGAGATGATTACCGTAGACTTCTTTGGTGAATCTAGACCGTTGCGTAAAGGCACAGACAAAAAGTCACTGGCTGCAAATCGCCGGGTAACCGTCGAAATGCGTCGTTAGCAAAGCCTCGATCGCCCATCCTTCGCTGGCAATATCAGCGATATCAACTATAAAGCACAACAACTCTGGTAACTGATATCCCTGAGGTTTCTCATGCCTAACGATGAGCAAAATAAAATCCGTCGCATGCTGCAGGAATTCGAGCATAAGGTCATTGGTATTAACAAAGACACTATCCGCGAGCTGGTGGGTGAAATCGGCGCCGACGACTTTACCGCGGTAGGTAAAACAATTGCTCACACTCGTGCCAATTACCTCAATGAAGTGATCAAGTTGAGCAAACGCGACAACGACAGTATCAATGAGGGTATCAATGAATCGCTGGTCGAAGCGCGTAAAAACTATGAAGAAGCAATGGCCGGTTTTGCTGCGTTAAAACTGGCGCTGGAACGAGGTTATTTTGTTCTAAAGGAGGACTAACCGGTTTCGTTGTTGATTCTCGAAAATTCTGATCGCCAATACACTTCTTTGCCATCATGCTGGAAGGCATGATAACGGCAGCACACGAATAACAGGTCAGACAGTCGGTTAATGTAGTTCTGCGTCAGAGCATTGCTGGATTCCTGTTCGCCAAGCTTTACCAGGTTCCTCTCTACTCGCCGACAAACGGTTCGCGCCAGATGCATATGCGCGACACTGCTTGAGCCGCCGGGCAGAATAAACTCTTTTAAAGGTGGCAAGTCAACATTCAGCGATTCGGCAGCATCCTCGATAGCGTTTAGGTGGTTTTCCGAGATCAGCATCATTCCTGGCTGGCTAAGCTCGGCACCAATATCGAACAGGTCGTGTTGAATCGACGTCAACAGGTCCCGCAGTTCAGTGTTGTCGAGGAAACTAATAACAACTCCGATAGTTGCATTGAGCTCGTCTACCTCTCCAAGGCAGACAACACGAATATCGGTCTTCGACCGACGACTGCCGTCGCCAAGACCCGTAGAGCCGCCATCGCCGGTTTTCGTAACAATGGAAGAGAGCCGATTGCCCATTATTGATCTCGCTAATTTGAGGCGGCTGATAATAACAAAGCACAACAGCCACAGGAATGATCCGGCCAATTTGCCAGGCACCGATGTCGCATTGGCATCAGTATCCAGGGTTTATTGAACAGTCAGTGTGATTAAGTAACAGAAGTGAAGCTGGTGGTTCTATTCTGCGCCTTATCCCGATAGCATACGACGATGACTGGTTTGCAGCCCTGGGCCATCCGAATTCTGATTTCTGCAGGATTAACTCTGCTGCTGTTGGCTGTCAGCCTGTTGCCGGCAATGTGGTCTCTCGAGTCCGGACTATTTGAGGCCGTGCTTGCTCGTCTCCCCGAATCGCCTGACACTGCGCTAAAGCAAACTCCCTTCCTGCTCAAACTGATGTTATATGCGGTGGTCTCGGCAATTTATGGCCTTGTCCTTTACGACCCCAAACCCTCCGGCTTGCGTGTAGCGATGACCTTGAGTTTTTGCCTCGCTCTGTTGCTGGTAGAAGTGCTCACTGCCGCTTTAAGCGGGTTGATGATTCCCTTATTGCTGCCGATGCTGGTTTTATCGATTGCCACCATCGGCAATTTCGGTTTGATGTACTGGTTGCAAATAAGACAAATAGAAGCTGCTCTGGACAAGCGGCCGGATCTTGATGAAATCCGCCAGCACATGAAAAAGGGTAATTTGAAAGCGGCAATGATTCTGCTCAAAAAATGCCCGCTTGATGAGCAGATGCTCGAAGTCGGTTATGACCTTGGACTAAAACTGGAAGCCCACAGTCACTGGGCGAGTGCACAAAACCTCTATCAGTGGTTGGCAAGGTTTGATCCGGCCATGGACGATTTCGCTAACCGCATGGAGCAGCAGCGCAGTGATCGTAGCTCAGCGCTGGAAGAGGCTACTCGTCCAAAACGGCCAGCGAATGAGGCGCCCACGCTGGGTTATTATCAATTGCAGCGCAAGGTAGCCAGAGGTGCGACCGCGGTGGTTTACGAAGCAGTCGATTCGAGAAGCGGTACCCGGGTGGCGCTTAAGGTATTAAATAGCCGGGCCAGCAACAAGGATGAACAATCAGGCATTGACCACTGGCTCCACGAAGCAGAAATTGTTTCGCAGTTTGACTGCGAGAATATCGTGCGCATCCACGATGCTGAAATGCTCGACGGCAAGGCATTCATCGCGATGGATTTTATACCGGGTTATTCGATGTCGAAGCGGCTGCGTAAAAAACAGCTGCTGTCTCTGGAGGAGTGTGTGCGGGTTTCGAAAGATATGCTGAGAGCGCTCGTGGTTGCACACTCTCACGGTGTGATCCATGGCGATATCAAACCGGGAAATATCATCTACGATGAGGTCGAGGATCAGTACGTACTCACTGATTTCGGCGCTGCCTATACCGAGAATCGCAAGGCAGGTGGACAAATTGTGGGTACGCCGGCTTACATGTCACCCGAGCAACTTGAAGGTAAGAAACTGGATGGTCGATCAGACCTGTTTTCTCTGGCGGTTACTCTGTATCAGCTGACCACTGGATATCAGCCCTTTCAGGGCGACTCCTTACCCGAGATTAAGGCTAATATTCTGTATGAGGAGCCTGACCTCAACCACCTGACCTTGCCGCTTAGTCTCACCGAAGTGATAGACAAGGCATTACAGAAGAAACCTTATATGCGTTTTACCGATGCCCAGCAAATGCTGGTTGCGGTTGAGTACTGCGAGAATTACCTCAATCGCGGTTGACCTTTCCGTCGTTTAAAAACTGTTCATTTTATTGAGGACGGTTGCCTGGTTGACTTTTTAACGGTCGACGCCTTTTTCTCAATCCAGGTAATCAATAGTCCGCCAGCAACAATGAATAGAGCACCCGGAAAGAGGCGACTGAATGGTGTTTCATTAAACACCAGCCAGCCTAGAAAAATGGCCAGTGGGATACCAAAATACTCAAACGGAGCGAGACTTGCCGGTTTGCTAAGGCGGTAGGCATGGATCATCGACAAAACCGCGAAGCCGCCGGCGGTACCCATGCCGATGAGCCACCACCAGTCTAACGGTTGCACTGCGACAACGCCGTCTGTGGTAGTAACCAGTAATAACAATGAACCCGCCAAAGCACCACATGAGGCGTACAGATTGATCAAAGGTGTCGATATTCCTTCGTCAAAAAGCCTGGCGCAAACAGTGGATAATCCATATCCAAAAGCAGCTGCAACAGGTAACAGGCCATACAGCGAGAACAGGTCGCTACCAGGTTGCATAATAAACATCACACCCATGAAGCCAAACAAAACGGCAGCCAACTGACCCCGGCTAACCTGGTGACCGAGTATCGGGATCGACATTAGCGAGATCAGCAAAGGTCCTATATAAATGAGTGTTGTTGCGGTGGCGAACTCCATTTTGATAATTGCCAGGTAAAAGCAAAATTGTGCACCTGCGATCAGAAAACCGCGGGCGATAGCGAGCCGCCACTGTCTGAGCAACAGTGAATGAGCCGATCCGTAGAAAAACAACACGAAAATGCTTGGAAACAGGCCAAAGAAATTGCGGTATGTGGTCAACTGCTGCACCGGATAGCGGTCGCCGAGGTGTTTGATGATCAGGCCCTGAATATCAAACAATAGCAGTGCTAACAGTAGAAAAGCCACTGAGCGCAGCAGCACATTTTGTTTCATTGGCAAGCCACTGGGCGACTAACAGGAGGTCACTGTGGCACGATGGTCGCCTGATTGGAAGCGAGCAATAGGTGCTGCACAATTTACTGCAAGCAGGCGTGGACTCGACAGCGGCTTCGACATACAATAGCTTTTCAAGAAATCGCTGCATTCGCGGTAGATACTCTTAACCCAGAGCTTTTCGGGAGAGCAGCCAGGCTGCCTTCCCTTTTCGCGCGCGCGCATTTTTTGAACGGAGGTTTTGTGCCCACACCCGCCATTCTCGCCCTGCAAGACGGAACCCTTTTTCACGGTATCTCAATAGGTAAAGACGGCTTGTCTGTCGGAGAAGTAGTGTTTAACACTGCAATGACCGGATATCAGGAAATACTCACCGATCCATCCTATTGCCAGCAGCTGGTTACCTTAACTTACCCGCATATCGGCAATACCGGTGTTAACAGTGAAGATGAAGAAGCAAATACTATCTTTGCCAGCGGATTGATTATTCGTGACCTGCCGCTGGTAGCCAGCAACTGGCGCAGTGAGCAAAAACTTGAGGATTACCTGAATGATCGCGGTGTGGTGGCGATAGCAGATATTGATACCCGTCGGTTAACCCGGATATTAAGAGACAAGGGTGCGCAGAATGGTGCGATCATTGCGGGAGACAACGTTTCGGCCGATGATGCGATTGCGGCTGCCAAAGGTTTTGCCGGCCTCGCCGGTGCCGATCTCGCGCGTGAAGTTACCGTATCAGACTCTTATGAATGGACTACAGGCACCTGGTCGCTGACCGGGGGTTATCAGGCAAGTTCAGACCATCATTGCCACGTGGTGGCCTACGACTACGGCGTAAAGAAAAACATTCTTTGCATGCTGGCCGATCGCGGTGCAAAGATCACCGTAGTGCCGGCGCAGACATCTGCCGAAGAGGTACTGGCGATGAATCCTGACGGTGTCTTTCTTTCCAATGGCCCCGGTGATCCGGAACCCTGCGATTATGCGATCGAAGCCATTAGCCAGATTTTGTTAACCGAGATTCCGGTATTTGGCATCTGCCTTGGGCATCAGTTGTTGTCTCTGGCCAGCGGTGCAAAAACAGTAAAAATGAAATTTGGCCATCACGGCGCCAACCATCCGGTACAGGATCTTGATAGTGGCGTGGTCATGATCACCAGTCAGAATCATGGTTTTGCGGTAGATGAAACCAGCCTGCCTGGCAACTTGCGGGCGACCCATCGATCCCTGTTCGACGGCAGTCTGCAGGCGGTTCACCGCACTGATAAACCGGCATTTAGTTTTCAGGGGCATCCTGAGGCAAGCCCTGGTCCACACGATGTAGCGCCGCTATTCGATCATTTCTTTGATTTGATTTCGACCTATCAATCTGCACGGGGGACCGCCTGATGCCATTACGTCAAGACATCAAGTCAGTCCTTATTATCGGTGCGGGCCCTATCGTTATCGGGCAAGCCTGTGAATTCGATTATTCCGGCGCGCAAGCCTGCAAGGCGCTGAAGGAAGAGGGATTGCGAGTCATATTGATCAACTCGAACCCCGCGACCATCATGACCGATCCGGATTCCGCTGATGCGGTGTATATCGAACCGATACACTGGAAAGCGGTGGAAAAGATTATCGAAAAAGAAAAACCCGATGTCCTGTTGCCAACCATGGGTGGGCAAACGGCGCTCAACTGCGCGCTTGATCTGGATCGGGAAGGCGTGCTCGCAAAACATGGTGTACAAATGATTGGCGCCACCCGGGAAGCCATCGATATGGCCGAGGACCGCGAGAAATTCCGTGTGGCAATGTCCGAGATTGGTTTGCATACACCAAAAAGTTTTATTGCACACAGCCTGGAAGAGGCCTGGCAGGGACAGGCGCAAATTGGTTTTCCGGTGATTATCAGGCCGTCCTTTACCATGGGCGGCAGCGGTGGCGGTATTGCTTACAACCGCGAGGAATTTGAAGACATCATTCGCCGCGGCCTGGATTTGTCGCCGACCACAGAAGTGTTGATTGAAACCTCGGTACTGGGTTGGAAGGAATATGAAATGGAGGTGGTGCGCGACAAGAACGACAACTGCATCATCATCTGCTCAATCGAGAACCTCGATCCGATGGGAGTACATACCGGCGATTCGATTACGGTGGCACCGGCGCAAACCCTGACAGATAAGGAATATCAAATCATGCGTAATGCCTCACTGGCAGTGCTTCGCAAGATTGGTGTAGAAACTGGTGGATCTAACGTGCAGTTTGCTATTAATCCTGAAAACGGTGAGATGATCATCATCGAGATGAATCCCCGGGTATCACGTTCCTCGGCCCTGGCTTCAAAAGCCACCGGTTTTCCAATTGCCAAGGTGGCGGCGAAACTGGCAGTCGGTTACACGCTGGACGAACTGAAAAATGACATTACTGGCGGTGTGACGCCGGCATCCTTCGAGCCTTCGATAGATTATGTGGTAACCAAGGTGCCGCGTTTTACCTTTGAGAAATTTCCCCAGGCCGATGATCGGCTGTCCACGCAGATGAAATCGGTGGGCGAGGTGATGGCGATAGGCCGTAATTTTCAGGAATCATTCCAAAAAGCATTGCGCGGTCTCGAGATAGGTGTATTCGGTCTTGATCCAATTGTAGACAGCAGTCTGGATGGAGAAGCACTGGAGGAGCTGTTACGCAAGGAATTGCGGCTGCCGGGAGCCCGGCGCATCTGGTACGTTGCGGATGCTTTTCGTGCAGGCTATTCGCTGGAGCAGATTTTTAAGCAGTCCGCCATCGATCCATGGTTCCTGGTGCAAATAGAAGAGATCATCAAACTGGAAGAGGGACTTAAGGGCCAGTCACTGGTAGATCTCAATGGTGATCGCCTGTACCAGTTAAAACGCAAAGGATTCTCTGATCGTCGTCTGGCTGACCTGATCGGCGTGAGCGAAGTTGAGCTGGCTGATCAGCGCCGCGAACTGGGTATTAGGCCGGTGTACAAACGGGTCGACACCTGTGCGGCAGAATTCGCCTCATCGACAGCTTATCAGTACTCGAGTTACGACGAGGAATGCGAAGCAGCGCCCAGCGATCGCGACAAGATTGTCGTGCTGGGTGGTGGCCCCAACCGTATCGGGCAAGGCATCGAGTTTGACTATTGTTGTGTGCACGCGGCGCTTGCCATGCGCGAAGATGGTTACGAGACCATTATGATCAACTGCAATCCGGAGACCGTCTCTACCGATTACGATACCTCGGATCGTCTCTACTTTGAGCCACTTACTTTCGAGGACGTGCTGGAAGTTATACTGCTGGAAAAACCCAAGGGCGTAATTGTGCAGTTTGGCGGCCAGACGCCACTAAACCTTGCCCGCGCCCTCGAAGCCGCCGGTGTGCCCATTATTGGCACAACACCAGATTCCATTGATCTTGCTGAAGACCGAGAGCGTTTCCAGCAAATGTTGCATGACCTGGATTTGTTACAGCCGCCCAATCGCATTGCCTATGATGTCGAATCCGCAGCCGGTCTGGCTGATGAGGTTGGTTTTCCACTGGTAGTGCGACCTTCCTATGTGCTGGGTGGTCGGGCCATGGAGATTGTTTACAATCAGGAAGAGCTGGCGCGGTACATGCGCGAGGCCGTGAAGGTTACCAAGGATTCTCCAGTGCTGCTCGATCACTTCCTCGACGAAGCCGTTGAGGTCGACGTTGACATTATTTGCGACGGTAAAGATGTGTTGATTGGCGGTTTGATGGAGCATATCGAACAGGCTGGCGTGCATTCCGGAGATTCTGCTTGCTCATTGCCACCTTATTCATTGTCGCAGGATATTCAGGATCAACTGTCCGATCAGGTCAGGGCAATGGCCAAGGCTTTGAACGTGGTCGGACTGATGAATACGCAGTTCGCCATTAAGGACGATCAAATCTACGTGCTTGAGGTTAACCCGCGGGCTTCTCGAACCGTGCCTTTTGTTTCGAAGGCGACCGGGGTGCCGTTGGCCAAGATTGCCGCCAGATGCATGGCAGGGCAGTCGCTTGAGCAACAAGGACGCACTCAACAAGTGATGCCCAAATTTGTTTCGGTTAAGGAATCCGTATTTCCATTTGTGAAATTCCAGGGAGTAGATCCGATTCTTGGACCTGAGATGAAATCCACTGGTGAGGTGATGGGTATTGGCAAGACCTTTGCCGAAGCTTATGCCAAGGGTATGCTGGCTACTGGCAACCGTATCCCGGACTCAGGCACCGCTTTCCTGAGTGTTCGTGAAGCGGATAAAAAGGCGATTGTTGACCTGGCTCGTGATCTTGCGGATACCGGATTCAGACTGGTCGCTACCGGGGGCACTGCGCGGGAAATTAATAACGCGGGCATCGACTGCAAGACAGTTAACAAGGTAAAAGAAGGCCGCCCGCACATTGTGGACATGATCAAGAATGATGAGATTGCGCTGATCGTTAATACCACTGAGGGTCGCTCGGCCATTTCTGACTCCTACGAGATAAGGCGTGAGGCGCTGATGCACTCGGTGTGTTATACAACGACTCTATCGGGTGGCAGAGCCACTGCCCTGGCCGTGTCTCATCGGGAAATCGACGAGGTATACTGCCTGCAGAATCTGGAGAGAGGTTAACCAATGAATCGGGTGCCACTGACTTCGGCCGGTGCTGAACGTCTGAAAGAAGAATTGAAGGAATTAAAATCGGTAAAACGTCCGGCAGTTATCGAGGCTATTGCTGTTGCGCGTGACCACGGTGATTTAAAAGAAAACGCTGAGTATCACGCTGCTCGTGAGGAGCAGGGGTTCATCGAGGGTCGAATCAAGGAACTCGAATCGGTTATATCCAACGCGCAGATTATCGATGCATCGAAGCTGCCGCAGACCGGGCGTGTGGTGTTTGGTTGCACCGTAGATTTGCTCGATGTCGATTCAGACGAGGAAGTAACCTACCAGATTGTTGGTGATGTGGAAGCCGATATCAACGCCAACAGGATTGCCATAAGTTCACCGATTGCCAGGGCACTGATTGGCAAGGAAGAGGGTGAAGAGACTATCGTCAAGGCGCCGAATGGTGATCTCGACTACGTGATAGTCGCAGTCCATTATCTATAGTTGTTAAATCTTTAGCAGCGCGGCGTAACGATCCTGCTTGTTGTTGCGCCGGTAAATCACAATGACATTGCCAATCATTTCTACCAGCTCTGCCTCATGTGCTTCGCAAATGGTTGCGGCGAGATCCTTTTTACCCTGCTTGACCAGTGCCGGCACCCGCAG
>JAAUXZ010075289.1_pt1 | contig 19520 bp, 16 predicted proteins | sample 7278131 | NCBI WGS metagenome assembly JAAUXZ01 (sample SAMN14350119, study PRJNA611818) | marine sediment metagenome | isolation source: surface marine sediment (3m) | place: French Polynesia: Moorea | collected 2018-08 | reverse complement strand
TACGAATTGGGCCTGGCCATGCTCAGGGGGGTGTTGGACGAGAAGGCCGAGCGGCCCGTGATCGAATTCCAAGGCACGCTCGAGCGTGAGGCTCAAGCGGCCATCTCCATTCCTTTTGCAGGACAGATGGATGAGATGGTCAAGGCCATGGAAGTGGGTTTCCCTAGATTGGGGGAGCATGTGGAAAAGACTCAGGGAACACCCGCGGGGCCACCCTTCACGGCTTATCATGAAGTGGATTTAAAGAGGCATTTTTTCCGCTGTGATATGGGGTTACCGGTGGCTGAAGGATCCGACAAGGGAGATTTTCAATATAAGTCGTTTGTCGGAGGAAAATATTTCAAGGTGACCCTGCTCGGGAGTTACGATTTCCTCGAACATGCCTGGTACAGCGCCATGAGTCACCTCAGGATGATCAAGCTCAAATTGGACAAATCTCGACCCACTTACGAGGTCTATGAAAACGATCCGTGTACGGTTGCGTCAACCAATGAGATCCTCACCAGCTTGTATATCCCGCTGAAGTGATCGACCAGCGTGGGACAGGTCAAATATTCGTGCGCAATGGTTGGTTTTACTTATCAGAACATATTAAAATATTTAAATAACTTGTCGTTTATGCGGATTGGAATACCTGTCATGGTTAAGAAAACTCTGATTTCAATGGTTGTCGCAACGTTCCTTGGGGGGGCGGTTGAATCCCGGATCGCCGTCGCCGACGATATGTGGGATTTGATGAATCCCGGCTGGTGGATCGACCAGATGGACGATGACGATGATGACGATTGGAGATATTGGCGTTATGGTCCGGGCCCGTATGGCTACGGAAGCCCATATGGCTGGGGCTATCCACCCGGTTATGCCTTTCCACCGCAACAGCCTGTCAAGAAAAAACAGCCAGAACTGCCGATTCCGGAGTGAACCGCTGTAGCGGTTAATACGGGATTTCCAGAGCGGTACACAGATACCGCATGAAATTATCTGTGGATTTGAGATTTCGCATGACGAATTGAGGCAGGCTGTGTTGAGTGATTTCTCGGCAATCGAATGTTTTACAGGCGATGAAGTCTTTGCGCCTCAGATCCTCCAGTAGTTCATGATCGGCAGGATACCCCTTTGGAGCTCTCTTCAGTGAGTCTCCCTCCAAGACGAATCCCCGCTTGAAGCCCGGTTGATCGAGTGCAGTTTTCCATGAGGCCGGGTTATCCAGGATGAAATCGCGAATCTTCCCCAGGGTTGAATTGTCAGGGTGCCAGATCCCCGCGCCCAGAAAGCAGCGACCAGGCTCTATGTGCAGATAGAACCCGGGGGCATGGACATCCTTGCCCAGCGCATGCCGGAACTGAATCCCGATATTGGTCTTGTAGGGTGTTTTGTCTTTGGAGAATCTGATGTCGCGGTAGACGCGCATCAAAGAGCCCCCGTTCTTCTTGGCGATGGCACGGAAGTGGGGAGAGAGGCCTTCCAATCGAGGCCCCATCTCTTTTATCAGGGCCAGTGCGGGTTCGCGGATCAGCCGTTCGTAGCCGTCCTTGTTGGCATGGAACCAGGCCTTGTCGTTGTTGCGGGCAAGCTGTTCGAGAAAGCTCAATGATCCTTCAGAAAATCCTGTGAATTGATCCATCAAGCCCCTCCCACTGAGAGAGCGTCAAGCGTTATTTTTTAGCTTAGCAGAAGCCGCTGCCCGGGAGAGGCCTGCAGTGTGACATGACACTTGGATGAAACCCCACCATGGGTTATCCCGAATTGACCGGAGCCGCTGCCAGTCGATAATGGTGGGCGCTGGGGAAAATTCCCCATGGTCATGGATCTGACACAAAGCTCCAGACCATCAATCATACATATCACAGCAATGGGTAATTTCCGCGGGATGGAACTGTTGCGGTGCGCGTATGGTTGAGCGTCGATACTAATAACAGTCTAGTATGAGGAAGCCATGAAAAAGTTAACCAGAGGATATGTAATCAGTCCAATTGCTCTGTCTTTGATGCTTAGCACTGGAGCCATATATGCAGAAGATAATGGATCTTTGTCGCCGATTGAGGAGTTGGGGAAGAAGATCTACTTCGATGAGACACTCTCTTTACGTGAGAATCAGGCCTGTGCCAGCTGCCATGTACCGGATGCCGGTTGGGTCGGTGACGACTCAGAGATCAATGCTCATGGCGCAGTCTATGAAGGCTCTGTAAAGCATCAATTCGGCAACCGCAAGCCACCGAGTGCCGCCTACGCCACCGTGGCACCGATCTTCTATGCTGACTTCGGTAACCGTTTGCTGGGTGACAACGATGGCGACTTGGAATTCGATCCCCTGTTTGTTGGCGGCAACTTCTGGGACGGCCGGGCCACCGGTTGGGAACTGGGCAATCCCGCCGCGGATCAGGCTCAGGGTCCCTTCCTGAATCCCGTCGAGCAGGCCCTGCCGGACATGGCCTGCGTGGTCTACAAGGTTTGCGAAGGTGAATATGGCGAACTGTTCAACAAAGTGTGGAATCCGACCCTCTGCAGGACACTGGGAGAAGCTTGGCCGAACAACATCAAGGGCCAATGCCGCCAAGCTGATGGTGTGATTGAGCTATCCAATCAGGACCGCAATAGAGTCGACATGGCCTATGATCGGGTTGCATTATCTATCGCCGCCTTCGAAGGTTCTTCCGAGGTCAATGCCTTCACCTCCAAGATCGATGCCCATCGGGCCGGTGAGTACGATTTCAATGACCAGGAGATCATGGGTCGGGATATCTTCCGTGGCAAGGGCATGTGCTCCGATTGTCATGTGGGTAGCCGCGGTCCCGGTGATGCGCCCCCGCTGTTCACCGACTTCACCTATGACAACCTGGGCGTACCCAAGAATCCGGAAAATCCGGCTACCATAAACGGCTTTGTGGATCCTGGCCTGGCGGGCTTCCTGGAGAACGTCGATGGTTATGCTGAGTATGCCGCGACTAATTTAGGTAAATCCAAGGTTCCCACCCTGCGCAATGTGGGCCTGGGTTCCTGTGAGGCCAATCCGGACGACGAAGACTGCATCGTCAAGGCTTACATGCATAACGGCTTCTTCAAGAGCCTGAAGAGCGTGGTGCACTTCTACAACACCCGCGACGTGAAGCCGAGCTGCGAATCTTTGGATATTTTTGATGCCACCGAAGAAATCGCCCTGGCCAACGACTGCTGGCCCGCGCCCGAGGTGACGGAAAACGTCAACACGGACGAATTGGGTGACCTGGGCCTGACCGAAGAGGAAGAGGATGCCCTGGTGGCCTGGATGATGGCCATGAGCGACGGTTACCTGGATGATGACGACGATGCAGATGAGGATGACTGATCCGGCGATTATGTCGGACTGACACCTGGTCCCCTTCGCGGGATCATTAAGGCCCTGCACATGCAGGGCCTTTTTATAGGGGGTTATGGTTAGTGGTGTACAGGTATGCTGTTTGTAAAACTATGCCTGCAACTTCGACACTTAACTCGTATTGGTTTATGAGATGTCCTGAAACCCTGGGCCGCTAACTGCGAATATACATGCAATGACAGACTTGTCCTGCGTTCCGATGTACGAAGATAAGGACAGATTGGTCGTTCCCCATCAGGATGGTCTGTTGCAAAGCAGGCACTCTCTCAACCTATGTTGAATCATCCAGCACACGCGTTGGTTGTGTCGCATCGTCCCAGTGGTCGCGGTAGCGTCTCCTTTGTTCGGCCCGTACTTCACCTTCCACCAGCACCGGGATGTGGGTGGTAACGGAAGCGCCGGCGAGGAGTCTTTCGTAGTCGGCATCGACCTCGGCATACACCTCGTCATGAATGGCGCCCGTAACCTGTTCCAGAATGGTGCGGGTGATCTTCTCTTTGATGATATCCTTGTCCAGCCTTGGATCCAGGGTGAGTTTTTTACGCTTAACTCCATTCTGCGGGGGACGACTCATATCTGTCACTAGGATTTCCTTCCTGATGTTTGAATCTGGTTAAACGGTATTTCAACCGATAGTGGTACTTCAATGAATATTCTCAATGACATCTCACTTGCGCAGGTTGCTCTGCCTGCCGGAGATGATGAGTTGTTAGACTGGTTCTGTCACCGGGGAAAGGGTTAGAAAGGCCAGAGGTCCCAGCCGCTCTCCAGTTCATCCTTACAGCGGCCGATCTGCGCGCGGTAGCGTTTGGCGTTGTCATTCACCTTGCGGGCGACCTTGGTCAACCAGGGTTTTTTACGGTAGGTCTCACGTTTGAAGCCCCCATGCCCTTCGTGATAGGCGAGATATTGATTATAGGCATCCCACTTGGAAATCTTCAGTGTGCGGTAGCTCATGCTGCAGTACCAGCCGATGAAATCGACCGCATCCTCATAGTCATCCCGGTCGGCCCAGGTGTTGCCGGTCTTCTCCCGATACCAGTCCCAAGTGCTGTCCTTGACTTGTGCGTAGCCATAGGCGGAGGACTTGCGGAACCAGGGAATGAACCAAAAGAGCTTCTGACGCGGGGGTTTGGCGTCGTAGCGGAAGCGGGATTCCTGGTGGATGATCGCCAATTGTATGTGGATTGGCACACCCCATTTTTCATAGGTTTCCTGGGAGGCCTCATACCAGTCGTCCTTTTCCGTGAAGATGGAACAGGCGTTCTCGGTGTCACGGGGAGGCGAGGTGGAGCAGCCGGTGCCAAACATCAGGAAAAGACCTGAAATAACTGATGCAACAATATGATATTTATAAGAATAGATGAAGCCCATGGCAGCTATTATAGTTCAATTCACTGAGTACGAAAGCACAATGTGCTGTCGCGGGAGACCCGGCTTCGAGAGAATTTGCAAAATAGGCTCAATATCCCGCTTGAAATCAGTATAATACCGGCCGTTTATTAACAATCTCTGTTATTCTCATAGAAAAATTTAGGAGCCATCGATGAAACTGATTCTATTGGGCGCACCGGGTGCGGGTAAGGGTACGGTTGCCAAAGAGCTGACCAAACTGGACGGTTCCGTGCAGATCTCCACCGGTGACATCCTGCGCGGTGCGGTACAGGCCGGTAGCGAACTGGGTAAAAAGGCCGAGGCCTTCATGAAGGCGGGCGACCTGGTGCCGGACGATCTGATCATGGGTATCATGGAAGAGCGGCTCCAGGAGGACGATTGTACCAAGGGTTTTCTGCTGGACGGCTTTCCCCGCACCATTCCTCAGGCCGAGGCACTCAAAGAGTTGCTCGCCAAGATCAATGTGGAGCTGGATTTCGCGGTCGAGATCGACGTGCCCCGCGAAGTGATCCTCGACCGTCTGACCACCCGCCGTACCTGTGTCGACTGCGGAGCGATCTACAACGTCAAGAGCATGCCCACCAAGGTCGAGGGTGTGTGTGACAAATGCGGCGGTAAGGTGGTACAGCGGGACGACGAGACCGAGGAGGCCATCTCCAACCGTCTGGACGTCTACAATGAAAAGACCGCTCCGCTGGTCGATTTCTACAAGAACGAGGACATGCTGTTGACCGTCAGCGCCACCTTCAGCGAAGTGGTGGTGAATGCCATACAGGAGCGCCTGGGCAACTGATCGAGTTCGTCTGTGTTTCTCTGCCTGATGAGATCAAAAGCCTGCTCATTTGAGCAGGCTTTTCCGTCTATATCGATGGATACTGCCATGCATTTGATACCATTCTTCGTTGATGGATGCGCTGACGATGAGCGATAGAGACGCTTCGCTGAGAGGGCCTAACAACAACTGGCTGGAGCGCTGGGAGCGGCAGGACATCGGTTGGCATCATGCAGAGTACAACCCCCATCTGTTGAACTACTGGCAGATGTTGGAGGTACCCGAAGGTGCCCTGGTGTTGGTGCCGCTATGCGGCAAAAGCCGGGACATGGTCTGGCTGACGGAACAGGACTACCGGGTGCGGGGTATCGAACTGAGCCCCCTGGCGGTGGAGACCTTCTTCAAAGAGCAGGGTCTGCAGCCCAAGCGCGAGAGCTTGGGGCATTTTGAGCGTTGGAGCGCCGGCCCCTATGAGATCTATTGCGGGGACATCTTCGATCTCGACCAGCTGGACAACAGCCAGGTGAATGCGGTGTATGATCGTGCCTCCCTGGTGGCCTTGAATCCGCTCCAGCGTATGCACTACGGACAGCTGTTGAAGCACGTGTTGCCCGCGGGTTGCCCAATCCTCCTGGTGGCCCTGGACTACTCCCAGCACGAGATGACCGGTCCCCCCTACAGCGTGGATGAATCAGAGGTGCGGGATCTGTTTCGCTCCGTCTACAGGGTCAACCAGCTAGATTCCCTCGACCTGCACAATCAGTCAGAACGCTATAAAGAGCAAGGTCTGAGCCGGATCTTTGAACAGATTTACCAGTTACAACCGTTGGTGGATTGAGCCTGAAGTGTAGGACGGAACAAGCGCAGCGGTCCCGCCCTGCTTCTATCTTCGCTCCGTGGGTGATCAGTATGGTGTCTTGGCCTGGTCCGCCTGCCACAACTCGAACAGTTCCTGGGCGGAGTCCTGCATTATTCTGCGTACCTGGATGCCGCTCAGTGGCAATGGCTTGTGCATTTTCTGCATGATTGCCTTGTCGTGAAAACCCAGACGTGCGGCATCCTCTGCATCGGCTGCGAATACCAGGGTGCCTATCCTTGCCCAATGTGTGGCCGCCAGGCACATGGGGCAGGGTTCGCAGGTGCTATAGAGGCTGGCCCGTTCCAGATGAAACTGGCCCAAGCGTGCACAGGCATCGCGGATTGCGAGTATTTCGGCATGCGCTGTGGGATCGTTGCGTGCCACCACCTGATTCCAGCCCCGGCCCAGGATCTCGTCGTCGACCACCACGACTGCGCCAAATGGGCCGCCATGCCGCTGCTCAACACCCTGGCGGGCAAGTCTCAGGGCTTCCAGCATGAACCGGTCATCCTTATCCATGGGGTCGGTAGGCCTCACTCCCATTTGAAGGTCTTGGCGCCGAGGGTGATGAAGACTGCGCTGAACAATACGAGCACCAGGAGTTGAGGCGTCACATCGAGCAGACCTGAGCCTTCGATCATTACGGACCGGGCGGCATCCACCATGTGGGTAAGGGGTAGCAGGAGTGCAAGATCCTGTACCAGCGGGTGAGAGCCCTCGAGAGAAAACCAGACCCCGGAGAGCAGCATCATTGGCCAGCTGATCAGGTTGAGTACGCCATTGGCCGCCTCTTCGCTGCTCATGCGGGCGGCGATCAACAGACCGACGCTGATCAGACTGAGCGATCCGATAATAAGGATCAACAGCAGCAGCCAGTAGGAACCGAACATCTGGAAGCCCACCAGCAGATGGGTGCCGAGATAAACGATGACGGTCACCGCCACGATCATCAGCATGCGCGAGACGATCTGTGCAGAGAGAAACTCGAAGGCGCTCAAGGGTGAGGCCCGCAGGCGTTTCAAAACGCCGTTCTTGCGGTAACGTACGATTACATACCCGACCCCGAACAGGGCGCTGAACATGATATTCATGCCCAGGACGCCGGGAATCACCCAGTCCACGTAGCGGGTCTCACGACCGCTGAGGGTCTGCTTGTGCAACGTCAGGTTGGATAGAAGCTGCTCGAGCATATAACCGTTCGCCGAAGTGGTGTTGACCCATAAACGGTCTTGCTCCATGTCCAGGAGGAGATCGATCTGATGTCGGTCGACCTTGGTGATCTGCACCTCCAAACGGTCAACCGGAATGAATTGGATGTGTCGCATGGCCAGAAAGTCAGCGTACTCCGGATGGGCCTCGGCATCCCCGTATACTGCGACCTTGAACAGGTCCCGCTCGCCGGTGGCGAAGGCGAAGGCGAAACCGATCACGATCAGCACCGGCATGATGAAGTTCCACCCCAACGCGGTACGATCCCGCAGAAACTCCAGGTTGCGGGCATGGAAGGCGGCGAGGAAGCGGCGTAAGGACATCTTTCAGGCTCGCAGCTGATGGCCGGTCAGTTCGAGGAAGAGATCTTCCAGGGTGGGAGAGCGGACCTCCAGTTGGCTGAGTGAGACACCCTGTTCGATGAGGTTCGCGATACTCCGGTCGAGATCCTTGGAGAGGATCTCGACACGCTCCATCTGGGTCGGCAACAGGTTGTCTCCGACGGCGTTGAATCCGGCCGGCAGGCTTTCCTGCGGCAGGGTGATCACCGCGTTTTCGAAGTGTTCCGCCAGCAGGGCCTTGGGTGAACCCTGGGCGATGATCCTGCCGTGATCCATGATGATGATCTCATCACACAGCTCATAGGCCTCTTCCATGTAATGGGTGGTCAGGACCAGGGTCTTGTGCTCCGCCTTGATCTGCCTGACCTGTTCCCACAGATTGTGCCGTGACTGGGGATCCAGACCGGTGGTCGGCTCATCCAGAAAGATCACCTGCGGATCATTGATCAAGGCAATCGCCAACAGCAGACGCTGTTTCTGGCCGCCAGAAATCTTCCGGGTGTCACGCTCCAGGAACTCCCCCAAGGCGCAGATCTCCACCAGCTCTTCGAGAGGCCGGGTATGCTCATAGAAATGCTGAAACATGCTCAGGACTTCCCTGACCTTGATGAACTCCTGCAGTGCCGTATGCTGAAACATGATCCCGGCTTCATTGCGGAAGCGTTTGCCGAGCGGTGCCCCCTGGTAGCGGATGGAGCCGGATGTTGGGGTCTTGATGCCCTCCAGCATCTCTACCGTGGTGGTCTTGCCCGCCCCGTTGGGCCCCAGCAGGCCAAAGCAGGTGCCCGGTGAGATGTCGAAGCTGACGCCGTCGACCGCCTTGATTTCCGCATAGTGTTTCCTGAGGTCGATGGCCTCGATCATGGGCGGTCCGTGGTTGTTGTGGTTGGTTCAGGTGATGAAGATATGCTCGACCTCGGCCAGGTCTTCCGCCACACCCTCGATTTCGATCACTTGGATCTCCGGTTCCAGCCCCACTTTACTGAAAGCGGGAGCCGAGCTCCAGTCCTGAGCGTTGACGGGATGATCGGAACCCATCAGGGTCTGCAAGCGACCGACGATCACCACGTCCACATAGTCAGCCGGACCTTCATGGTCGTATGCCAGATTCAGGAAGTGTTTGGGTACATTGATCAGGGATTCGGAAAAGTCCCATTCCTGCAGGATGCGCTCGCCAATCCGCGGGCTGAGCAGTTCGATGACCCGATCCAGTTCAGCGGCGTCATCGATCAATTCTGTGCGGCTTTCCGCCATGGTGAGAATCGGCAGGGCGCCGATATTGTGAATCAGTCCGGCCAGCAGGGCCTGCTCCTTATCCAGGTGTTTGAGGTCTTGGGCCAAAACGCGGCTGATCGCGGCGATCTGCACACTCTCTTCCCAGAGTTGCCGGAAGCGTTTATCCAGCAGGTCATTGGTGGCCTGGAACATCTGTTGCATGATCAGGCTGACCACCAGGCTTCGCACGAGGCGAGTGCCGAGCCTTGCCACCGCCATCTGCAGGTTATCGATCGGATTTCGGCCCCGATACAGGGGGCTGTTGGTGACTTGCAGCAGGCGGGCGGAGAGGGCTGCATCGGTCGCAACGATGTCAGCGACCTGACTGGCGGTGGATTTGTCGCTTTCCACCGCGTCACGCACACGTAATGCCACCTCCGGCAGCGTGGGGAGGGTCAGGCGGCGTTCTTCAATGGCCTTGAAAAGATCGTTGAGAAAGGCATTTTCATCAATCATCTACTGAGTATCCTGTTCCTTGATGGGGGCTTCAGACGTATGATTGATCTAGCGACAGCGTTACCCCGATTCTGAAGCAAATTCGTATGGGAGTTCGCTGATCTCCACGACCGGGCCATTCTCTCCGAGATGGACCGTTTTGTTTTCGGCGCTCTCGATCTCGATGACCGCCAGCATGTCATAGCCATCGACAGCAGCCTGGGCATCGACCACCTTTCCGGTGCCCTGACCGGAACTGCTGTCTTCGGCAAACAGTTCGTCTCCGGGCCGGGGTGCGGTTTCCGCTTTCACATGGGTCAGATACATACGCCGCTTGAGCTTACCCAGATACTGCATACGTGCGACAATTTCTTGCCCCGTGTAGCAGCCTTTGGTAAAGCTCACGCCATCAGTGAGCTGCATGTTGACCATCTGCGGAATGAAGGTCTCGGTCGTTTCCGGGAAGACCGTCGGGATACCCGCCCGTATTTCCTGCAACGCCCAGTAGTTTCGATCCAGGCGGATTGCCTTGCTTTCAAAGTCCTCCCACAGCCTGATCAGTTCGGAGGCCGGGCCGACAAGCTCGTAACGGAGATTGGGACCCGGCATGCGGATCAGCAGCACATCGTTGTGTTCGATGGCGCCGTTCTGACAGGCGGGGATCTTGGGAAAGCGTGAGTCGAGGAGCGACTCGGCGCAATCGCCGGTGAGACCGAAGCGGGCCAGTTGGTCACTGGCATCGGTCAGGGTCACCTTCGCCATCAGGACAAACATGCCCAGACGCTTCATGACCGAGTCGATATTCGCCAGAGGGGTCTGCAGGTAATAGGCTCCGGCCATGCGGAAGACCCGGAAATTGGCCAGCATACGCCCTTTGGCGGTGCACCAGCCACTCAGGTTGCTGTGCTGTTCGTTGACCTCCCGCATATCATTCGTCATCTGTCCCTGCAGGAACTCCAAGGCATCCTCGCCATCCACCTGGATCAGGCCGAGATGAGATAGGTCGTTCAGCGCACAGGCGGCTTGCGGATCACTGATCGCATCGGGACGGGATTGTAAAAATTCAGACCACTGTTTGTTCATAACGATTTCATGGTTTCTGGGTTTGGCTGACAACAGTGCGTATCATACCTGAACCCAATCATGACGAAACTCCCCCGCTTTTGGGGGTTGCCATAGTGGATGACCCAATGAGCAAATTGATGCCAGGTAGCCTGGTGCTGTATAAAATTCGCCCGGCGCGGATCAGGGAGGTCAGTGACAAGATCGAGATCGAGCTGGAGGGGGGTAAGAGCAAACGGGTGAGAGACAAGGACATCACTCTGTTGCACCCCGGTCCCCTGGCCAGTCTGCGGGAGCTGACACCGCAAAGCGGGGAGGTTGAGGAGAACTGGGAGCTGCTCGAAGGCAGCACCACCGAGATCCGCGAGCTGACCGAGCTGATCTTCGGAGACTATACCCCGGCTACCGCCTGGGCGGCCTGGCAGCTGGTGGAAGAGGGGATCTATTTCAGCGGCGAACCTGACCGGATCACCCCCCGGTCGATGGAGTGGGTGCGTGAGGAGCAGGAGAAACGGGCCAAGAAGGCGCAGGAGGAGCAGGCCTGGAAGGCCTTCGTGGAGCGGGTCGAACAAGGTCGGATCCTCGAGGAGGATCACAAAACCCTGGGCGAGGTGGAAATGCTTGCCCTGGGCCGGCGTGAGGGCAGCCGCATCCTCAAGGCCTTGAACATCCAGGAATCCCCGGTCAATGCCCATCGCCTGCTGGTCCGCACCGGCTACTGGACAGCCAACGAGAATCCTTATCCACGCCGGCAGGGGATCAATGAAACGATCCCAGACGACGCTGTGCCGGTGTTGCCCAATGAGGAACGCCTCGACCTGACCCATCTGGCCGCCTATGCCATCGATGATGAAGACAATGAGGATCCGGACGATGCGATCAGCCTGGACGGGGATCGCATCTGGGTGCATGTGGCGGATGTGGCCGCCCTGGTGCCGCCGGACAGTCAGATCGACTTGGACGCATGCAGCCGCGGCAGTAATCTCTATCTGCCGGAGAAGGTCATCCCCATGCTGCCGCCCCAGATCACCGACCGCTTGGGCCTGGGTCTGCAGGCAGAGTCGCCGGCGCTTTCGATCGCTTTCAGGCTCTCGGACCAGGGGGAGATCAGCGATGTACAGGTTCATCTGACCCGTCTGCAGGTACAACGCATCAGCTATGCAGAGGCGGATCTGTGCATGCAGGAGGCTCCGTTTGCCGAACTGCTGCAAAAAAGCCGCGTCTACCGGGCGCGCCGCGAGGCGGCAGGGGCCGCCTTCATCCAGTTGCCTGAGGTCAAGATCCGGGTCAAGGGGGGAACGGTGGAGATTCACCCCCTACCGCCGCTGGACAGCCGGGAGATGGTCACTGATCTGATGCTGATGGCGGGCGAGGCGGTCGCCCGCTACTGTTTGGAGCGGGATATCCCGGTGCCTTTCGCCACCCAGGCGCCGCCGGACGAGCCTGCTTCACCGGAGGGCATGGCCGCGATGTACGCCTATCGACGCCAGTTTAAGCCCACCCAGGTCAAGACCCAGCCGGAACTGCATGCCGGTCTTGGGATCGAGGCCTATACCCGGTCCACCAGTCCTTTGCGCCGCTATTCGGATCTGCTGACCCATCAGCAGTTGCGGGCCCATCTGCAGGGCCGGGAGGTGCTGGATATCCATCGCCTGTCGGAGCGGCTCAGCCAGGCCGAGTTGGGCAGTATGGCGATCAGAAAGACCGAAAGGTTGTCAAACAGTCATTGGCGGCTGGTCTATCTGCGGGATCATCCGGATTGGCAGGGCGATGCGGTGGTCGTGGCGCGAGAGGGTGAACGTGCCACGGTGGTGATTCCGGATCTGGGTATGGAGGCCAAGGTGCGCATCAAGAGCGCGCCGGTGTTGAACGACAGCGTGACCCTCAAACTGCGTGAGGTGGATCTGCCGGATATGACCTGTTATTTCAGAATCCTCTGAGGAGGTTGTCATGAAGTTGGTGGTTGCAGTACTGATGGCTGGCCTGCTGGGCGGCTGTACGCTAAGCGGTCCGCAGCTCAGGGCAGACGATGACTACAGGGTGATGCCGCCGCCAGGCACCAGGATCGAACTGCATCGCCCCTTGAGCGTGCCAGGAGGGCATACCCGGGTTTTTTTACAGAGGGGCGAGGTGGTCTCGAAACAGGGCTTCGACCGTTATCGGCCCAGTTGTAACTTCGAGATCAGGACACTCGCAGAGCAGCCCAGGCAGATCCTGCCGGAAGACTTCCTGGTGAGCCGGGTGCAGCGAGAAACCGCCGAAGTGGTATTCCATCGGGCAGCCCCTCTCATGCTGGCCGGTTTGAACTTTGTTGGGATGGATGACGGATTGCCGATGGTTGTGCACAGTGTCCACCTGTGGATCAGCAGCGATCGCCAGCCGGATGTGATGCGATTGACCTGTCGGGGTGCGTTCGGCGATCCGCCGAATGCGGATCCGCCCTCCATTGCTCAGATGAAACAAGCTCTCGGCAGTTATGCGTCCCTCAAATCGCCCAGTGATTAGTTGCTGATTTGCTGAAACCCCGGAAAGAAAAACTCCTGCAAGGCCGAGCCGTGCAGGAGTCGTAGGGTGCCTCCCTGACAGTCCGGCGGCTGTCCTTAGCGCGCCAGAGGTCCTGTCGATTTGTTCTTTTTTCTCAACTCAACCTAGTTACCGCCGCCACCTGGGGCCGGGCCCTGGGCCGGGTGCCGGCGCAGGTGCAGTAACAGACACACTCTTTGTGACTGCTCCTGTGGCACCCAGATCATCGGTCACCGTCAAGGTCACACTGTAGGTACCGGCCGCAGCATAGGTGTGCCCCGGGTTTTGCAGCGTCGATGTGCCGCCATCCCCGAAATCCCAGGCAAAACCGACAACGGTACCATCATTATCCGTTGAGGCATCGGTGAAATTACAGCTCAGGTCGGTGCAGGTAAACGTGAAGTCCGCGACCGGGGGTTGATTGGCCGTAGGTGCGGTCACGGTCACTGTCTGTGTGGCAACATCAGTCAAGCCCTGGTCGTCGGTCACCGTCAAGCTGACGCTGTAGGTACCGGCCGCGGCATAGATGTGGCTCGGGTTCTGCAACGTAGACGTAGCTCCGTCACCGAAACCCCAGACGAAACTGAGCGCAGTTCCATCATCCGTTGAGGTGTTGGTGAAGTTGCAGCTCAGGTCCGTGCAGGTCGCGATGAAGCCGGCAACCGGCGGTTGATTGATCACAGGTTCCGTGACGCTCAGGGTCTGGCTGGTTACTCCGGTTGCACCCGCGTCGTCGGTGACGGTCAGGGTCACGGTGTAGGTGCTCCCTGCGGTATAGGTATGGTTGGCTATGGCACCGGTCGCCGTAGTGTTGTCACCGAAGTCCCAGGCATGGGAGACGATGGTGCCGTCCATGTCGCTGGAACCTGTGCCATCGAAGCTGCAGGCGAGCTCGGTGCACTGGAAGGTGAAGCTGGCGGTCGGTGACTGATTGCCTGCTGTGACATTGATTACCTGGCTGACCGAGTCACTGGCGCCATCGCTGTCAGTGACGGTCAGGGTCACGGAGTAACTGCCATCTGCTGCGTAGGTATGGCTGGGGGCGGCGCCGTTGGTCGTGGTCCCGTCACCAAAGTTCCAGATATAGGTCGTCACGGTGGTGTCTTCCGGATCACTCGAGGCGGCACCATCGAAGTCGCAGGTCAGGTCCGTGCAGGCAAAGGTGAAGTCGGCAACGGGCGGTTGATTGACCGGCGGCAGTGCGGTGCCGTCGTTGATCCAGTCAACGGTCGCCATGACATGGGGTTCGGCCATGCCGGTGGCCAGCCAGGCATCGAGAAAATCCTTACCCGTGCTGCTGAGCTGGGGGTTATTGGTCTCGTTGGCCACATACAGGAACTGCACATACTCCCAGCTGGTGGGCTGGTACATCAGACGGATGGTGGCGGTCTCCGCACCGGCCGGTACGTTCAGGTTCAGTTCGTCCCAATAGTTGTACTCGCCGCCTGCTCCCGGGTTGCCGTACTGGGTCTCCGGCACCGGCAGGGCATTGCGTTTTTTCGCCTCGTCATAGCTGTAACCATAGCCGGGGATACGGGTGTCCGACATGACCACATTGTTGAGCACGAAGTGGAAGCTGTGGATCTGGGTATCTACAGGCATGGCAGCCAGCTCGGCCAGGGTGGTCACAGGCAGTCCGGTGATGCGGTCGTAGTCGATGACCAGGTCGTTATACTTCTGCGGATTCAGGGCTACCAGTTGATTGGCCCACTCCTGAGTGAAGCCGCCGTGGACCTCGTAGATGCGGGTGTCTTTATCTTTCAGGTCGAGCAGGGTACGCACCGTATCGTTCAGACCGTCGCCATCCAGATCCATCTCGGTCTGCAGGTCACCATAAGCGCCATCCTCGTGGATCATGGCCCTGTTGGCATCGAACCATTGGATATTGAGCCACATGCGCCGACCCTCGGGATAGCCGGAGATGAGTTTGTGGGTCGTGGTGTTGACCACCTTGACGGTATTACCGGTGACGCTGAGGGAGGCGGCCACTTCCAGGTTGGAACGGGCCCGGTCAGCACCGGCGTTCATACCGGCGATCTCGGTAGCAGTCAGTCCGCCGAATTTCAATTTGCCCTGGGTGTCGAGCCACTGCATGGCCTCGGGCATCCAGTAGTTGCCGCCGGTCAGATCGTGCTGGGGCATGTCGCTGCGTACCGGCGCGGCGAAGCGCCCTGCCGGCGGGCGTCCCGCGCCCCTGCCGCGCACTGGTGGCATGTGGCAGGTCTGACAGGTGAAGTAGCGGGGGGTGCCGTCACTGTAGTTGCCGTCCGGAGTAGCGGCCATGGCGGCGTCATAGGCCCGTTTCAGGGCGCCGGTCTGCAGGTCGGCGGGCAGATTGGGATAATCGGACACCAGGGTGTCGCCCAGGCGGCTCGCCTTGTGCTCGCTGTAGGTCCGTTCGACTACGCCATACTCATAAGGGCGGTACTTGAAGGCGACCTGCTCGCCCAGCGGCACCCCGATCCCGCCATTGTAGTGCAGGTCGACCTGCGCGCCGTTATTGTGCGCCAGGTCGCCAACCACCGGATTGGAGACGTCGTGGCAGGTGCCGCAGAGTTCCGGGGAGCGATGAAAATCGGACTGCATGGCTTGGTGGGCGCCTGCGGGTGGGCGTGCATCGGCATAGGGGCCGAGTTTGGTGGCGTTGCTGTCGGTCACCACATATTCACCACTGCCGTAGTTGCCTTCCACCGGTGAGGTATCGCCAGGTCCTTTATCATCCAAATCATTAGCGACGAAGGGATCGAATTGCACACCCAGGTGTTCGCTGTCGTCCGGGTTGGTCATGCGGTGGCAGAGATCGCACTGTACGCCGTTGCGGTCCTTGACCTCATCGAGCGCGGAGCTGTCGGTCGGAGTGGAACGTCCCTCCAGCCAACCGGCGGCGTTGTGACAACGGATACAGAGATCGCCGGCGCCGTCGAAATCCTGTTCGGCGATGGCCAGGGTGGCCCAGAAGACCGGATCGCGCCCGGCATGGGACATCATGCTGCCATGCCAGTTGAAGAGGGGTTCGGCATTCTGGTCGTAGTTGCCGTGGCAGTTGGCGCACACCCCGACTTCATCCAGCGGGGTGATATTGTCTTCAGGCTGGGTGCCCGGCAGTTTGATCTGATTGGGCACGACATTCGCGCTCCACACAGGGCTGAGCGCGAAAGCGGTTGAAAGTAGCAGCAGTCGGAATATCCTTCTGGTAAGCATTGGTAATGATTCCTCCAAAATTTCCTGATTTATCTAGTAGTTAAGTCGTATCAGCATGTATTGCTGTTTGAACATTCGAAATTGCTAATAATTCTCATTTGTGAGTTAAGCATATGTCATGCCAAAAATAAAAAACTCAATGGTTACGGGCACTAAAAAAATCGCCTTAGGAGATTTCCGAATGACAGGTCTGGCAGTAAAATGTCAGGTGTCATGACATCCTGCCTGACAAAAGTGTCATGAATGTCAGGTATAATGTCAGTAGTCCATCAGCTTCAACAAACAACAAAGACTCCTCTGAGGAAGTCAGTATCACGCCACGGATCGCATACCCTCGTCGTTGGAATGGGAGTCATCATGACCGGGCGTCACTCGATGCTATCTCCTGGTGTGTTCGAGTGACTGGGTCCGGCGGAGGAGTGGCTAAAAATGAAAAAACATATCGAATTGGACCATTTTGTGAACACTCACGACCGTCCTTTCCTGGTGATCGGACGGGACTTTACCGTGGTCTCGGTCAACAAGGCCTACGAAAAGGCCTTCCATGTCAAACGTGAGGATCTCGAGGGTAAGAAGTGCCATGAGATCCTGCATCGCCTCGATCGGCCCTGCTTTGAAGCCGGGGAAGAGTGCCCCTATGCTCAGTGCTATATGACCGAGCAGCCTTGCAGCTGTCTGCATACCCACTACGACCAGGAGGGCAGGCCTCGTTGGGTGCGCATCAACCTCTATCCGCTGCGGGGTGATGATGGGAGTCTTTATGTGGGGGAGATGATGGAAGAGATCGCAGCCCGTGATGATGCGGATCTGGAGAGTGATGAGCGTCCAGTCGGCAATTCCAAGGTCTTCCTGCGCACCATTGAACAGCTCGAGCAGGCCGCGCACAGCGACGCTCCGGTGTTGTTGATCGGTGAGACGGGAACCGGCAAGGAGCTGGCCGCCAACTTTATCCACCGCTTCTCAGAACGCAGTCAACATCCCTTCATCGCCCTCGATTGCACCGTCGTGACCGAATCGCTCTTCGAGAGTGAGGTCTTCGGTCACGAACGGGGTGCCTTCACCGGCAGTGCCGGGACCAAGGAGGGGCTGTTCGAGGTTGCCGATCGAGGCACCCTGTTCATCGATGAGATCGGTGAAGCGACCCTCAATATGCAGGCCAAACTGCTGCGCGTCCTGGAACTGGGTGAGTTTCGCCGGGTTGGCGGTAACAAGACCCTGGCGGCCAATGCGAGAATCGTTTGTGCCACCAACCGGCTGTTGTGGGAACAGGTGAAGAGCGGACATTTCCGGGAGGATCTCTATTACCGCATCGCCTGTTTCTGTATTCGGATTCCGTCATTGCGGGAACGTCTGGAAGACATCCCGATCCTCGCGGAGGAGATTCTCAAGCGTATCGCTTACAAGACCGGCCGCGCCTATCGGTTGGCCGAAGACGCGATCCACTATCTCTCCGGATACAACTATCCAGGCAATATTCGCGAATTGCGCAATATCCTGCAGGTGGCGGTGGCACACAGCGTCAACAGTCCCGGAGGTCTCATTACGGGTGACAAGATCCGCCAGTACCTGCGGATGCGCAACGAATTCGAAACGCCGTCGATGGAAGGTGAGGTCTACCAGGGAACAGAGGAGTGTGGGATGGGATCCGGTTCCTGTCCACCCGATGCGTTTGAGCAGACTTCGCAGCCGTTGGATACAACCAAGCCGCGGATAGAACAGCCTGGCGACGACTCCATCAGCCTCAAGGGGGTGGAGGCCAAACATATCGCTGACTTGCTCAGACTGTACAAGGGTAATCGACGACAGGTGGCGGAAGTCATGGGGGTCAGTGAACGGACCCTGTATCGCAAGCTGAAACGGTATAATTTGAGTGACATTCGTTAGCGTTATGCGCGCATGCGCCAAACCAGTGATTCAGGAAATACGGATTTTCCGGTCGTGCCTGAAACACAGGATAAATCGCCATGATGTTTGCAGAAGGCGCCCAAGTTTCAATGATTCCTTGGTGTCTCCAGCGAAGTGCTATGAGGGTTTATGTCGCTGAGGCGATTTTGCTTCGACGTCATTATCACTCAAGAGTTGTGGTCGGGGAGCATGGTTCTTGCGTTCCAGTGATTCGACCGATGCGCTTCATCCTCAATGCATTGAGTTTGGCGTTGGCGATCCGCAAACGGATTAGAACCTCAGAAATACCTGGCGAGGCTGATCTCGATGTAGTCATCAGAACTGAATGCATGCATCGGGTCTTCCCTGGGCACGTCGATCCAGAATCTGGCCTGCAACGCGCCTTTCCAGGAAGAACCGATACGGCGGTTGGTCTCCAGATTGAACATCAGGGCGTCCGAGTCCAGATCCTTGATGAGGCCGGTGAGCAGTTCGGAACTCTGTACGTCGTTGGCCGTGAAGCGCAATCCGATGAACAGGTCGTTTTCGAAGGGTACGGGCGCATCATCACCGCGATCGTCGTAGATGTATTCGCTGAGCATGCCGATGTCGATGTCGGTTTCGGCAACCCCGACGAAGGTGTATTCGAATCCACCGGTGGCTGCGTTGAAGGGATCGTCTAACCCACCGCGATGGATCGCTTCCAGTTTCCACAGCCAGTCCCCCTTGGTGGCCTGCAGGTCGAGGCTGGTCTGCTGAATGATCTCGTAGTGAGGCGCAAGCACCAGGTCACCGTCGCGGTTGACTACGGGGTTGAACGAGGGGTCACGGCTGGTGCCTCTGAAGTGCGCGAGGCCGATGTCCCAGTCGCCGAGGCTGTGGGACCAGCGCACGGCAAAATCCAGGTGTTGTTCCTCCCGGTCGGATTCGTAGGTGGTCAGGTCGGTGTCGACCCAGGGTTGACTGCGCAGCCGGCCGTCCTCGCCGGGAAAGGTGCGTTGCCGAAAACCGGGCAGGGCGAACAGATCGAGTGTGCCCCAGTCCTGCTCGAAGGAGAGCTTGAGCATGGGCTGCCCGAGTTTCTTTTCCCCATCCGGATTCTCCACCAGGTCAGTCTGGTTGATGATGTCCACCAGGTGCAGGGCCTCGGTGACACCCCAGAAGACCTTGCCGACCCCTGCGTGAAGCTCCCAGCGATCACCCGCATAG
>JAAUXZ010019636.1_pt1 | contig 19544 bp, 18 predicted proteins | sample 7278131 | NCBI WGS metagenome assembly JAAUXZ01 (sample SAMN14350119, study PRJNA611818) | marine sediment metagenome | isolation source: surface marine sediment (3m) | place: French Polynesia: Moorea | collected 2018-08 | reverse complement strand
GTATCGGTCGCCAGCGCGCTGAAGGGCGAGTACGGGCTCGCCATCGGCAACATCGTAGGCTCCAATATCTTCAACCTGCTCGCCGTAATCGGCGTGGCAGCCACGATTCACCCGTCCGCGCTGGCGCCGAGCGTGCTGTCGTTGCACATCTTCGTTATGGTCGCTTTCACGCTCGTGCTGTTCGCCATGACCTACGACTACGACGGCAAGGCGCGACTATCGCGACTCGAGGGCCTGGCGCTGCTGTTCGCGTATATCGCCTATGACGGATACGTTATCGTCAAGAGCCTTTAGAATGGGGCATATCCGAATTGCCGGGAGCCGTCTTGGCTGACAAGCTGACCACCGATGAACTGCTGACGCTCGCGGCGGAGGTGCTCGACATCGAGTCACGTGCCGTCGACACCCTCAAGGCGCGGCTGGATGGCGATTTCCTGGAAGCTGTACACCTGTGCATGGATACACCGGGCAGGATCGTCGTTACCGGCATGGGCAAGTCGGGGCACGTGAGCAACAAGATCGCCGCCACGCTGGCCTCCACCGGTACGCCTGCGTTCTTCATGCATCCTGCCGAGGCCAGCCACGGCGACCTCGGGATGATCACGAGTAACGACCTGCTGCTGGCAATCTCGTATTCCGGCGAGACCGGGGAAGTGGTCACAATACTCCCCGTCGTCAAGCGCATGGGTGCGCGGCTGATCGCGATGACGGGCAACCCCGAATCGACGATGGCACAGGCTGCCGACGCGCACCTCGACATCAGCGTGACCGAAGAGGCCTGCCCGCTCAATCTCGCGCCGACCGCCAGCACGACCGCAACGCTGGCAATGGGCGACGCACTGGCCGTCGCGCTGCTCAAGAATCGCGGATTCACGGTCGAGGATTTCGCGCGTTCGCATCCGAGCGGGAGTCTCGGCAAGCGGCTGTTGCTGCGCGTGTCCGACGTCATGCGCAGCGGTACCCGTATCCCGGCCGTCAGTGACGACGTCACGGTGCGTGACGCGCTGCTCGAGATGACCGACAAGGGCCTCGGCATGACGGCGATCGTCGATGAGAACAACAGGATACTCGGTATCTACACCGATGGTGACCTGCGCCGCACGCTCGATTCCGGGGTCGACGTCCGGACGACATTGATGCGCGACGTCATGCACACGAATTGCATTACGACAACCGAGGACGTGCTGGCGGCGGAGGCAGTGCGTATCCTCGAGGAAAACAAGATCACGTCGCTGCTGGTCGCGGACGGGGACAACAAATTGATCGGCGCGCTGAACATCCACGACCTGTTCCGCGAGGGCCTGCTATGAGCGCCGACAGGCTGACCGGCCTGAAGCTGGTCGCGTTCGACATCGACGGCGTCTTCACCGACGGCCGCTTCTATCTGTCCGACGACGGCGTCGAGACCAAGGCCTTTCATACGCAGGACGGCTATGGCGTCCGGCGCCTGATCGACAACGGCCTCGCCGTTGCGGTCATCAGCGGCCGAAGCTCGGCGGCCGTCGAGCGACGCATGCAGGAACTCGGGGTGCCGCATGTATTGCTCGGCTGCAAGGACAAGGTCGCCGCACTCGACGGCATCATCGCCAAACTCGGGATCAGCGCCGAGCAGTGCGCCTACGCCGGCGACGATATGCCGGACCTGCCTTTATTGAAGCATGTCGGTGTGTCATTTGCCGTGGCCAACGCGGTCAGCGCCGTACAGCGACAATGCGATTTCACGACCCGTGCATCGGGCGGTTCCGGTGCCGTACGTGAAATCTGCGAGATGGTGCTCGCGGCCGGGGGCGGCGACGGATGATGAGCCCGAAGAACTTCCTGGTCTTTTCCGTGCTGACTGCCGGCGCAATCGGCAGCTGGTATCTTGCGCGCCAGGAAACACCGGACGAGATCGACGCGTCGCAGTTCGACTCGTCCTACCGCGGATACTACCTGAAATCTGCGCGGATCCTGGGCACCGCGGAAAGCGGAGACCTGCTTTACGAGATCGAGGCCGACCGCGCGGAGCAGCGTTCGGACCGGCGTATCGACTTCACCGATGTCAGGATCCGCTACTCCCCGGACAGCAATATCCCGTGGACCGTGGACGCCGACGAGGCCACCTTGCGCGAGGGCAGCCCTCGCGTGACGCTCCGCGGGCACGTGCGCGCCGTCAGCGAGCGCGGATTTGCGGATACCGACACCGAGATTCGCACGCAATACCTGGAGCTGGACCCGGAACGTTACCTCGCCGAGACCGATGAGCGGGTGCAGATCCGAATCGGCGCGCGAAGCCTTACGGCGACGGGCATGCTAGCATCGCTGGATACCAACCGGGTTGAACTCAAATCCAATGTGAGCGGCAAGTTCGCGCCGTGACACTATTACTATGAACAAGCTGATCCTGACATTGCTGCTGTTCGCGTCGACGGTGGCCGCCCAGCTGACCGACCTGCGATTGCCGATCTCGCTGGATGCCGACTCGACCGATTTCGACGGCAAGACCTCGATGCTGCGCTTCCAGGGTTTGCGGCTGACGCAGGGCAACATCGGTATCGAGGCCGACGAGGGCCTGGCGAGCAAGCTGGACTTCGAGGACAGCGTCTGGAAATTCACCGGCAGCGTCATCATCGACATCGAGAATGGACACATCGAGTGTGATTCGGCCGATTTGCAGTTCGTCGATCACCAGCTGAAGATCGCCGTCATCGAAGGCGCCCCGGCCACCTTTGAGCTCACCCGGCCGGGTAACGAGGAGCCTACCTACGCCGAGGCCGGCCGGCTCAAGTACAATCTCGAAGACGGGGTCATCGAGTTCTCCGAGAACGCGACGATCACCGAGAGTGGCAACCAGATCTCCGCGAATTTCCTCGTCTACGATATCGAGCAGCAGCGCATCAATGCCGACTCGTCCGGCTCCGAAGACGGCCGCGTCCGCATCACCTATACGCCCGCGGAGGCAGACGATTCGGACGACGGGGAAGAAGACGACCGTCAATGAGCATCCTCAGCGTCCAGGATATTTCGAAGAGCTACAAGCTCCGCAAGGTCGTCAAGGAAATCTCGCTGGAAATCAAGAGCGGCGAGGTGGTCGGCCTGCTGGGTCCGAACGGCGCCGGCAAGACTACGGCCTTCTACATGATCGTCGGCCTGATCACGGCCGATAACGGCAAAATACTGCTGGACGGCAAGGACCTGACGGCATTGCCAATGCACCGCCGCGCGCGGCTCGGCCTCGGCTACCTGCCACAGGAAGCATCGATCTTCCGCAAGCTGACCGTCGAGCAGAACATCCTCGCGATCCTCGAGAACCGCGAAGACCTCGACCGGGCCGGGCGCGAGCAGGAACTCGAGAACCTGCTCGACGAGCTGCATGTGGGCCACGTGCGCTCGAGCCTGGGGATCAGCCTGTCCGGTGGCGAACGCCGCCGCGTCGAGATTGCGCGGGCGCTCGCAGCTAACCCGCTCTTCGTGCTGCTCGACGAGCCGTTCGCGGGTGTCGACCCGATTTCGGTCCTCGACATCCAGCGCATCATTCGGCACCTCTGCGAACGCGATATCGGTGTGTTGATTACTGACCATAATGTGCGCGAAACCCTCGGAATCTGCGGCCATGCCTATATACTGAGTGATGGCAGCCTGATAGCGGCGGGCTCGCCGGAGGAAATACTGGAAAATCAGCACGTCCGAGAAGTGTATCTCGGACAGGAGTTCAAACTCTGAGGCACACTCGACCTTGCGAGAGCCGAATCCGCCCATAGAGTATTAGACGTTCATGTTGAAACCATCGCTGCAGCTCAAACTAGGCCAAACGCTGACGATGACGCCGCAGCTGCAGCAGGCCATCAGGCTTCTGCAGCTGCCGGTCCTCGACCTGAATGCCCAGATCCAGGAAGCCCTCGAAGAGAACATCATGCTCGAGATGGAGGACCTTCCGGACCTCCCGCAGACCAGCGCTGAAACCACCGCCGAAGTCGAGACCATCAAAGCCGACGAGATGTGGCAAACGCGCGCCGTCGAGCGCACCCAGGACGGCGGCTGGAACGGCGAAGGGCGCCCCATCACCGAGTTCGCCGACGAGTCCGGGCAGACGCTGCGGGACCACCTGCTCTGGCAGCTCGAGATGGAGCATTTCTCGCCCAGGGAGGTCATTATCGGCGAGGCCATCGTCGACTCCATTAACGACGACGGCTACCTGACAGCCGATATCGACGAGATCTCCGCGAGTCTCGACGAGCGACCGCCGGCGACGGAGCAGGAGATCGAGCGCACGCTAACGAAGATCCAGCGTCTCGACCCGGTCGGCGTCGGCGCGCGCTCCATTCCCGAGTGCCTGGTGCTTCAGCTTAGCCAGCTCGACTGGAAGACTCCCGGGCTGAAGCTCGCGATCGATATCGCCACGGACCACCTCGATCTCGTAGCCAGCCGGAACTATGGCGAGCTGCGGCGCGGCCTGCGTACCAGCGAAGAGGACCTCCACGAGGCGCTGGCGCTGGTCCGCGGCTGCAACCCCAAACCCGGGCTTGCCGTCAGCCCCGCCGGCGCGGAATACGTAATTCCGGACGTCTTCGTCCGCAAGGTCGACAATCGCTGGCAGGTCGAAATCAGCCCTACGGGGGTGCCGCGCCTGTCGGTTAACCAGCAATACGCTAAACTATTACGTGGCAGTGGCGAACACGCCGTACTGAAGTCGCAGCTGCAGGAGGCACGCTGGTTGATTCGCAGCCTCGAAATCCGCAATGAAACACTGCTCAAGGTGGCGAGCAGCATCGTCGCGCGCCAGACTGCATTTCTCGAGCACGGCGACGAGGCCATGAAACCCATGGTGTTGCGCGATATTGCCGACGAGATCGGAATGCACGAATCAACGATTTCCCGTGTAACTACCAACAAGTACATGCACACACCGCGCGGCGTGTTCGAGTTCAAGTATTTCTTCTCGAGCCACCTCTCGTCCTCGACCGGCGAGGACCAGTCGTCGACCTCGGTGCGCGCGAAGATCCGCAAGCTGATAGCGGCCGAAAACCCGCAGAAGCCGCTGAGTGACAGCAAGATCACCAACCTGCTCAAAGAGGAAGGTATTTCGGTTGCCAGAAGGACAGTCGCGAAGTACCGTGAAGCTATGAATATACCGTCGTCCAGTGAACGCAGGTCACGTGAGGCACGATAGGGAAACAAACAGGAAAGTCATTTCCGGGAGAGCATTATGCAATTGAACGTTTCAGGCCATCACATCGAAGTCACCGAAGCCCTCAGAAACTACGTTGTTTCCAAGATCGAGAAAATCGGCCGGCACTTCGACCTCGTGTCTGACGTCCAGTGTATCCTCACGGTCGAAAAGCTCAGACACAAGGCCGAAGCAACGGCCAAGGTCAACGGCGGTACCATCTACTGCGATCACACCGAGGAAGATATGTACGCGGCGATCGACGGGCTTGTGGACAAGCTCGAACGCCGTGTTCGGAAATACAAGGAAAAGCGCTTCGATCATCACGCAAGGGACAAACACAAGACCCGTTACGCCTGAACGCAGCCGTCCGTGACGGCGGCAGAAAAACCATGTCGCTCGAAAACATCATCAAACCCGATGGCGTGCTGTGCAATGCCATGGCACGCAGCAAGAAGCACTGCCTCGAGATTTTGAGCGAACTGCTGGTCCGCTCCAGTCCTGATGTCGCGAGCGAGCTCATCTTTGAATGCCTGATCGAACGAGAACGCCTCGGCTGTACGAGTCTCAGCAAGGGTGCGGCCTTTCCGCACTGCCGAGTCGACGGCATCGACGCCAGTAATGCGGCACTCATCAAGCTCTCCGAACCCATCGACTTCGACTCGGCGGACGGCGAGCCCGTGGACCTGGTATTCGGCATGGTGGTGCCGATGGAGGTCGAAGACGAGCATCGCGCCGACATCAAGCTCGTGACGCAGGTGCTGTCGGACGAGGGATTACGTGCGCGGCTGCGCGGCATGAACAGCAGCAATGACCTCTACAACGCGCTGATCGACGGCGCCTCCCTGACGGCGCCACAGGCTCCATGTCAGACGAACTGCGCCTGATCATTGTCAGCGGCCTCTCCGGCTCCGGCAAGACGGTCGCCCTGCACGTCCTCGAGGATCTCGGCTACTACTGTATCGACAACCTGCCCGCGGCACTGCTGACCGCGGCGGTGGACGAGGTGCGCTCCGGGAAAGACGGTACCCGGCTGATGGCCGTTGGCGTAGACGCTCGCACCCGCACCAGTGGCCTCGAGTCGCTGCCCGAACTGTTGCGCGACCTCGGCAAACAGAAGGTGCGCACCGAGATCATCTTCTTGCACGCTGGCGACGAGATCCTGCTGCAGCGCTACAGCGAGTCCCGGCGGCGGCATCCGCTGGCATCACGCGACACTGAACTCCGTGCCGCCATAGAAAACGAACGCACGATGCTGACCGAGATACACGACAGTGCCGACCTCATCATCGACACGTCGACAACCAGCATCTACGAACTCGCCGACGCGGTGCGCGAACGCGTCGACCGTCGCAAGGCGAATTCGCTTTCCGTGCTCGTGCAGTCGTTCGGGTTCAAGTACGGCATTCCGGCCGATGCCGATTTCGTATTCGACTTGCGCTGCCTGCCGAACCCCTACTGGACGGTCAAGCTGCGCGGCCTGACCGGCCTGGATCCGGAAGTCGTCGAGTTCCTGAACTCGCAGCAGGCGTTCACCGACATGTTCGATGACATCCGTTCATTCCTGCTCCGCTGGATTCCACGCTACAAGGACGCCAACCGGGGCTACCTCACAGTGGCAATCGGCTGCACCGGCGGCCAGCATCGTTCTGTCTGCATGACCGAGCAGATCGTGACGGAACTCCGCAAGGCACACGACGACGTGCTGATTCGACACAACAGCCTCGGCGAGCATCGTCTCAGTCCGGACTAAGCTGCTACACTCCGCGTCCATGGACGCGAGAGAGCACACCAAGGCCAGCCTGGAACTGCTTCGGGAAAAGCTCGACAGCGGCCGCATGCGCTCGGCCCGGATAATGGTGAACAGCCTGCATCCGGCAGAGGTCGCGCGCCTGCTCGAGTCCCAGCCGCTTAAAGACCGCGCGGTACTGTGGGAACTCGTCGATTCCGAGATCGAGGGCGACGTCCTCGTCGAACTCGCTGAAGAAGTCCGCGACGGCCTCATCGAAGGCATGGGCACCGCGGACCTCATCGCGGCAACCGAGGGCATGGAGGTCGACGACCTTGCCGACCTGCTCGCCGACCTCCCGGAGGCGGTAACCCGGGAAGTCCTGCAGTCTATGGACAAGCAGGATCACGAGCGGCTACAGCAGGTTCTCGCGTTCGACGAGGAAAGCGCCGGCGGACTCATGAACGTCGACATCGTCACCGTGCGACCCGACGTTACGCTCGAAGTCGTGTCGCGCTACCTGCGCGTGGTCGGCGAGATTCCTGACGGCACGGACTCTATCTTCGTCGTAAGCCGCGACAACAGTTACATCGGCTCGCTGTTCCTCTCCCGCCTGCTGACGCACGACCCGGACGAAATGGTCGCCACCGTCATGTCGACCGAAGTGATGCCGATCCCGGCGCACACGCCGTCCACGCAAGTCGTTTGGGAGTTCGAGAACCGTGACCTGCTGTCTGCACCGGTCGTCGACGATGACTTCCGTGTGCTTGGCCGGATCACGGTCGACGACGTCGTGGACGTCATCCGCGACGAAGCCGAGCACTCCCTGATGAGTGCCGCCGGTCTCGACGAGGAAGACGACATGTTCGCGCCCGTCGTCAAGAGCGCGACGCGGCGTGCGCTTTGGCTGGGCGTCAACCTCTGTACGGCTTTCCTCGCGGCCGCAGTTGTCGACCTCTTCCAGACCACGGTCGACAAGATAGTATTGCTCGCCGTGCTGATGCCCGTTGTGCCGAGCATGGGGGGCGTTGCCGGCACCCAGTCGCTGACGATTATCACGCGCGCTATTGCACTCGGCCAGATTCACCGCAATAACGCGAGCGGCATCCTGCGCAAGGAACTGCTGGTTGGCGTACTGAATGGCTGCGGCTGGGCCCTGATCGTCGCGTTGTTCACCTTCCTCTGGTTCCACGACTGGCGGATCGGCGGGATCATCGGTGCGGCGATGATCATCAACCTGTTCGTTGCGGCTGCGGCTGGCTTCAGCATCCCGCTGATCCTCAAGCAGATGCGCGTCGACCCGGCACTTGCCGGCGGCGTCGTGCTAACGACCGTAACCGACGTCGTCGGGTACATGGCCTTCCTCGGTCTCGGCGCGATCTTCCTGCTCTAGCCGACAAATTGCCCGCGGACCCTAGTTCAAGGCGCTCAGGTCTTTCTTGATCCACCCGGGTGCGAACAAGCGCGGCACAGCACCGCCCGAGACGAATTCACGCAGCTGGTCCTTTACCTGCATCGCATCATGGTAGCCAAGGTTGATCAGCTCGCGAGTGTAGGCCTTCTCGAACAGCAGGAAGCTCAGTAACCTGTCCTCCTCCGGGTTGCCTCCGCCGACTCCGCGCAGCAGCGCACGGATCGCGAACGGCAATTCCGCGCGGTGGCGATGCGCGACCACGCGCAGGTCTTCGCTCGGCACGATCAACATCGTGTCGATGGGCCTGAACGGCGGAATCGTCGCCGTGTCCTCGCGTACCGGGATCGAGTCGAGCAACTCGTTTATTCGGGTTATGCGCTCGAGGTCAGAATAAAGGCCATCCATGAACAGCGTATCCAACATGTAGCCCGCAATCTGGGCGAAGCTCGGCCGGGGCTGCCTGACCTCTGGCTCCTTGCCGCCGACTTCGTCGCGGATGCCGATTACCAGGATACGGTCCGCGCCCATGTGTACCGCCGGGCTTAGTGGGGTCGCCTGGCGCATCGCGCCGTCACCGAAGTACTCCTTACCGACCATCACGGGCGGGAAGATAAACGGCACGGCGATGCTCGCCATCAGGTGATCCAGGTTCAGGTCCGTGCGCCTGCCGAGGCGTCGCGTGCGCTGCCACTCCTGCTGTTGTTCCTGCGCCTCGAAGAATGACGTCGATCTCGCGCTCGCGTAACCGGCCGCCGTAATTGCGAGCGCATCGAGGTGTCCTGACTTGATAGCGTCCTGAATCCTTGGGAAGTGCATCGTACGACTCAGCAGCCGACGCAATGGCGAGTTATCGAGCAGCGATCTCGGCGTGCCAACGAGCCAACCGCCCAGCACGATCGCTGCCAGCCAGTGCAGGCTGCTCTTAAGCATCGTCAGGTGGTCTGTCCTGTAGACGTGATGGCAGCGGAAGTGCCCCCAGACCTGTTCCAGCTCGGCGATCGCGGTTCTGTAACGCTCTGCCCGGGAGGCCAGCACCACCGAATTCACGGCACCAGCCGAGGTGCCGCTGATTATCGGAAACGGGTTGCAGCTGTCGCGGGGCAGCAGCTCGGCAATCGCCTTGAGAACGCCGACCTGGAATGCGCCTCTCGCTCCGCCTCCGGGCAAGACCACTGCCGTCCTCGGTATGTTCGCTGGCCGATCCATTGCTCGTAGAGCTGTGCCTCCTGCCGCATTTCGTCACGGCTGCGTTACAGCGTATTATAGGGAATCGGTCGCAGCCAAGAACTGCGACACATTGGGCAAAGAATTCGGAATGACCATGAAACGCGCGTTCATATTCCTGTTGTTGGCCGGCGCCATGGTGCTGTCATTCATGCCGTACGGGTCTGCCGCCGAGCAGCCGGCGGTCGGCAGCCCTGCCCCGGAGTTCGAACTGGCCGATCAGACCGGCCAGCTTCATTCACTGGAGGACTACCGGGACCAATGGGTCGTCCTGTACTTCTACCCCAAGGACGAGACGCCGGGGTGCACGACGGAAGCCTGCGAGTTTCGGGACAATATCTTTGCGTTCCGCGATCTGAACGCGCAAGTCCTGGGCGTCAGCCTGGACGACGTCGAATCCCACCGGGAGTTCGCCGAGAATCATTCCCTGCCGTTCCCGCTGCTGGCCGATGTCGACGGTATGGCTGCCGATGCCTATGGCGTGAAGACCCGGATGCTAGGTATGACGGTCGCCAAGCGCCAAACCTTCCTCATCGCACCCGGCGGCAGCATCGCGAAACACTACGAGAAGGTGAAGCCGGCGGAGCATTCGGCGGAGGTGCTCGAGGACCTGAAATCCCTCAGTGAAGCGTCTTGATGGCGTCGTCGAGGCCGGCGATCGTCAGCGGGTACATGCGATCGTCCATGATCTCGCGAATGAGCTTTGTCGACGGCGTGTACTCCCAGCGATCCTGCGGCTCCGGGTTTAGCCATACCGCCTTGGGATAGGTGTTGAGCAGGCGCTTGATCCAGACGGCGCCGGGCTCCTCGTTCCAGTGCTCGACGCTGCCGCCGGCGTAGACGATCTCGTACGGACTCATCGTCGCGTCGCCGACAAAGATCAGTTTGTAGTCGGAACCGTACTTGTGGGTGATGTCGAGCGTCGGCGTTTTTTCCGTGTGCCGGCGCCGGTTGTCCTTCCACAGGTTTTCGTAGATGAAGTTGTGGAAGTAGAAGTACTCGAGATGCTTGAACTCGCTGCGTGCGGCCGAAAACATCTCTTCGCAGATGCGCACGTGGTCATCCATCGAGCCGCCGATATCGAGACACAGCAGCACTTTCACCGCGTTGTGGCGCTCGGGGACCATACGGATATCGAGGAGGCCCGCGTTGCGGGCGGTCTTGTCGATCGTGTCGTCGAGGTCCAGCTGGTCGGCAGCGCCCTCGCGCGCGAATTTCCGGAGCTTGCGCAGCGCGATCTTGATGTTGCGCGTACCGAGCTCGATCGAGTCGTCCAGGTTACGGTACTCGCGTCGATCCCAGACCTTGACGGCGCTACGGTTGCGCGAGCCCTGCTGGCCCATGCGGATGCCTTCCGGGTTGTAGCCGTAGGCACCGAACGGTGACGTACCCGCCGTGCCGATCCAGCGACTGCCGCCTTCGTGGCGCCCGTCCTGTTCTTCGAGACGTTCCTGCAACGCCTGCATCAACGCCTCGAAGCCGCCCATGGCCTCGATCTGGGCACGCTCCTCGTCGGTCAGGTGCAGCTCGGCCTGGTGCCGCAGCCATTCCTCCGGGAGCTCCTGGAACAGGTCTTCGAGTGAGTCCTCGATGCCCTTGAAGTACGCACCGAATATTCGATCGAAGCGATCGAGGTCAGCCTCGTCCTTCACAAGGCTGGTTCGCGCCAAGTAGTAGAAATCGTCCACGCTCTGCCCCGCGAGACCGCTCTTCATCGCCTTCAGTAGCGTCAGCAGCTCCGTGATCGAGGTCTTCATACCGCCCTCACGAAGCATGTAGAAAAACGGAATCAGCATGGCTGTTACTGCGGGTTGTTGCGCCGGTCGAGAAACACGAGTTGCTCGAACAGGTGGACGTCCTGCTCGTTCTTCAGCAGTGCGCCGTAGAGCGGAGGGATCGCGCTGCGCGAATCGCCGGACCGCAGCGCCTCCGGCGGGATGTCCTCGGCGAGCAGCAGCTTGATCCAGTCGAGCAGCTCGGACGTTGAGGGTTTCTTTTTCAGACCGCGTACATCCCGTACCTTGTAGAACGCCTCCAGCGCCTCGCGCAGCAGGTTCTTCTTCAGGTCCGGAAAGTGCACGTCGACGATCTCCTCCAACGTGTCCTTGTCCGGAAACTTGATGTAGTGGAAGAAACAGCGGCGCAGGAACGCATCGGGCAGTTCCTTCTCGTTGTTGCTGGTAATGACAATGATCGGCCGATGGCGGGCCTTGACGAGTTGCTTGGTCTCGTAGACGAAGAACTCCATGCGGTCGAGTTCCTGCAGCAGGTCATTCGGGAACTCGATGTCTGCCTTATCGATCTCGTCGATCAGCAGCACCGGCTGCTGCTCGGATTCGAAGGCCTCCCAGAGCTTGCCGCGGACGATGTAGTTCGCGATGTCGTGAACGCGTTCGTCGCCGAGCTGCGAATCCCGCAAACGGGCGACGGCGTCGTACTCGTACAGTCCCTGCTGCGCCTTGGTCGTCGACTTGATGTGCCATTCGAACAGCGGCCGCCCCAGTGAACTTGCAACCTCCACTGCGAGCTGGGTCTTGCCCGTACCCGGTTCGCCCTTGACCAGGATTGGTCGTTCGAGCGTGACGGCGGCGTTGACCGCCATCATCAGGTCGTCGGTCGCGATATAGGAACTGGTTCCCGTGAATTTACTGTCTGTCATTATGTAATCCGTGCCACGTCGAACGGGCTATTCGCGTTGAACGAGGTATTTTAGCGCGTGGCGGGAACCAGCGTCAGTGTATGCGCGGCCGTCCCGGGAAGGAATGGACTGGGCCGGCCTTGTACCCAGTCCTCGTGGCCCCGACCGTAGAATTGCGACAGCGGATGGCCGCTCTGCCCCGTCGGCATGTGCAGAAGGCTGTTCTCCTCGTCGCCGGGCGACACCGAAAAGCGCTCCGAGGCACCGAACGACGGGCCCTGCGCCTTGGGCATGTCGAGATCGCCGCTCAACGGGTCCGCCGGCATGTCGAGCAGGTGCCCGACGAGCGGGATACTCCGACTCAACGGGTGACGGATGGCCGCAGTATTGATCTCGCCCCAGCTTCGATCCGCAAGGGGTCCCTCGTAGTGCGCGTCCAGGTAGTCGATATTCTGGCGCACCGCGGCCAGCAGCAATTCGTCCCAGTTCGCGTAGTCGCGAGGCAGCATGTGCAGCGGCCGTTCCGTGACCAGGGACCACAGCGGCCCTTCGAACTGGTTGCTGCGTCGCAGTCGGATGTCCTCCCCGTAAGCCTCGCGCGCCGGCGCCATCAAGGCATGGAATACGCGCTTCTCGACTTCGAGCCGAAAAGCGCGCACGAGCCGGTAACCCACCGACTCTGGCGCAGCCCGCGGAATCCAGCCCTCGACCAGGCGCCGGTACTCGGCGAGTCGCGCGTCGTCGGCGACAACAGAATCGTCAAGGAGATCCAGCAGCAGATCGCGCCAGCGCGACAGGAACAGTGCCCGATCGTCATACTGGATAGTCAGCATGTCCTCGGGGGTGAACGTCTCCCTGGCCAGCAACCCGTCCCGGATCTGCCGCGCCCGCGCGCCGAAGTCGTAGCCGCCGTCACCGACGATGCGCAGCGCATCACCGTCCGTGACGCGCGCATTGGCCGTCCAGATACGGCCGCCGGGCGGGTTCATGATACGCGGATACTCATCGGCGTCCCGCCAGCCCTGCCAGCCGTGCTCCTCGCTCCAGTCGGCGGGCAGCATCGGGTCGAAGCCCACTTTTTTCGGGATGCGCCCGGCAATGGTCCAGCCGATGTTGCCGTCTGCATCGCCGCAGACGAAATTCTGTGGCGGCATCGCCATCGAGTTGGCGACGTCGAGTGCGTCTTCCACGCTCGCCACTTTCTCCAGGTCGACGAGTCGCAGATTGACGCCATCCGGCTCGTGCGCGATCCAGCTCACCGCGACCTCGCCATCGGGATAATCGACATCGTCGAGAACCGGACCCCAGACTGTCTCGCGCACGATGTACTCCACCGGCTGTGCGCCCTTGACGTTGATAAGTTCGCGATGCGTCACGAACTCGCGGTCGCCGTCGGGCGACTTGTAGGTGTCCGCACTCGTGCCTCGCGTCAGCACGACAGCGTCGGTCCAGTCGCCGTAGCTGTTGGTGAAACCCCACGCAACCCGCTTGTTGCTGCCGGCTATGATGAACGGCGCGCCCGGTAGCGTCACGCCGGTAACGTCGGTGCCTCCGTCGACCACCAGACGAGCCCGGTAATAGATGTTCGGCGTATCAAGTCCCAGGTGCATGTCGTTGCTTACGATGGCCCGGCCGTTTGCCGTCAGTGCACCCGACACTGCCCAGTTGTTGCTGCCACGCAAAGGGTAGCGACCCTTCTCGTTGGCCGGCGGCGCGCGGTCGTCGACGCTGCGCACGCTGTAGATTTCGGGACCCGGAATCGGCGCCGCCGCCCTGACCGTACCCATGAGCGGCGCGTCCCAGGACGTACCCTGCGGGTACATCCACGCATACACGTCCGCCGGAAGAACGCGGTGCGCCAGACCGCGCCGTACTTCCTTGCGCGCTCGCGAATCGTTGAGGTCCATGTACATTGCGTAGACGACCAGCACCGAGTCTTCGGGCGTCCAGGGACGTGGCTCTGCGCCGAGCACGAAATACTCGAACGGTTTCGTGCCAAGCGATTCCAGGCCGGCGTTCGCGCCCTCGGCGTAGGCCTCGATCAATGCCCTGTCTTCCGCGGTAGCCGCCTTCAATACCGCACGCGCCCGGCTACGGAACCTGTGAAAACGGAATCGCTTATCGACATTGAGCGCGATGCTGCCGACCATCTCGGAGAGTTCGCCCGCTGCCTGCCGGCGGATCATGTCCATCTGGAAGAAGCGGTCCTGCCCGTGCGCAAAGCCAGTTGCGAACGCGAGATCCCTGCGGCTGGCAGCGGTGATGACCGGGATGCCGTCGGCGTCGCGCTCGATGCGTACGGGCGACTTGACGCCCGATATCGTGATCTCGCCGTCAATCTGCGGGAGGCTTGCACGCAGCGTCAGGAATGCCGCGCCCAGCAGCAACCCCAGGACGACGGCTGCGCCGCCGAGGATGCGAAAAAACCAGCGCATCACGGCTCGCTGGTCACCTGCAGGATCTTCATGGCGTTGGTGCCACCGGACACACCCTCGGTATCGCCCTTCGTGAATATAACCTGGTCGCCGACTTCGACCAGCTTCTTCGAGAGCAGGACATTGAAAATGTCCTGGTACAGGCGCCGCGGGCTATCCGTGTCCGGTTCGAACGAGACCGGGTAGACACCGCGGTACACCGCGACGCGCCGGTTTGTCGCGCGGTGCGGCGTGAGCGCGTAGATCGGAATATCGGAGCGGATGCGTGACATCCAGCGGGCCGTCGCACCAGACTCGGTCAGCGCGATTATTGCCTTCACCGACATGTGATTCGCCGTGTACATCGTCGCCATCGCGATCGCTTCGTCAACGCGCTCGAAGATTTCGTTAAGCCGATGTGTTGTCATCGCGTGCGGGATCGGGTACTTCTCGGCACCCGTGCATACCTCCGACATCGCAAGGATGGCATTGTTCGGGTGCTTGCCCACGGCCGTCTCCCCGGACAACATGACCGCGTCCGTTCCATCGATGACCGCGTTGGCGACGTCCGACACTTCCGCCCGCGTCGGGATCGGGTTCTCGATCATCGACTCCATCATCTGCGTCGCGGTAATCACGATCTTGTGCTGCCTGCGTGTCTTGCGGATCAGCGTCTTCTGCAAGCCGGTCAGCTCGGCGTATCCCACTTCCACGCCGAGATCGCCGCGCGCGACCATGATGACGTCGGCCGCATCGATGATCGCATCGATATTCGCGACCGCTTCCGTACGTTCGATCTTGGCAACGATCAGTCCTCGTCCGCCCGCCTTCGTGAATAGCTCGCGCGCCTCGTGAATGTCATCGCTGCTACTTACGAAAGATACGGCCAGAAAGTCGGCCTCCAGCTCTGCCGCCAGCTCTATGTTCTGCTTGTCGACGTCGGTCAACGCAGGAGCCGACAGCCCTCCGCCTTTGAGGTTGATTCCTTTGTGATCGGACAGGATGCCGCCGTTGACGACCCTGGTGTGGACGCGCGTGCCGTCGATGCTATCCACTTCGAGCGTGATCATGCCGTCGTTCAGCAGGAGGATATCGCCGCGCTTGACGTCATCGTGCAGCGTGTCCAGCGCTACGCCCACGCCTTCCTGGTTGCCGGCTTTCATCTCCAGCGTGCTATCGAGAAAGAACGACGCACCGTCGTGCAGGTGTACGCTGTGCTTCTCGAAGCGCCGTACGCGGATCTTGGGCCCCTGCAGATCGGTCAGCAGTCCCACGTCGCGCCCGCAATCTTCCGCAGCCTCGCGCAGTCGCCGGGCGCGTTCGCGGTGGTCGTCGGAGCTGCCATGTGAAAAGTTGAGGCGCGCAACGTCGAGGCCGGACGCTATCAACTCGCGCAGGACCTTGGGCGGCTCGGACGCCGGGCCCAGCGTCGCAACGATCTTCGTTCGTCTCAGCATGGCCGCGATTATTGCATAGCTGCCCGATCACCGCTGTTACCAATTTCGGCCCATGTCTTTCTCTTGTAACCTTCGGCAGCTAGTATTTCTGCTTTGCAGTCCGGCATCGAGTCCGCCATGCTCAACCGACGTCGTTTCCTCAAAAGTATTGCTGCGGCCGCCGCTGCTCCGGCGCTGACGCAGGGCTGTCGTGCCTCTATCGCGGCAGACGGCCAGCTGCGGGTCGATCGCAACGGCATCCTCGACCTCCCGCCCGAGTTCAGGTACCGCGTCGTGTCCAGGGCCGGTGACCGTATGGACGATGGCCTGTACGTGCCCATCGCGCACGACGGCATGGCCGCATTCCCGGGAGAGAACGGCCGGATCATCCTGGTCTGCAACCACGAGATCGACCCGGCCTGGCTCGGGAACTCGGCGTTCGGCACCGCTTATGGCAATGTTCCCGACGATATCGCTCTGAAACTGTACGATCGCGGTTCCGGCAGGACGCCGTCCGGCGGCGGTACGACGACAACGATCTACAATCCATCCACGGGGCGTACGGAGAGGCAATTCTTGAGCCTCGCCGGCACCGAGCTCAACTGCGCCGGCGGGCCGACGCCATGGGGCAGCTGGCTTAGTTGCGAAGAGTGCTTCGAAAGCCCGGGCACACGACGCCACTCAGGCTACGACATTACCCGCGACCAGCGTCATGGCTACGTTTTCGAGGTGTCGGCATACGCCGAGGGCCTCAACGAGGCGGTTCCAATCAAGGCGATGGGACGTTTCGAGCACGAGGCCTGCGCTGTGCACGAGAGCACGGGAATCGTCTACATGACCGAGGACCGGCACCACAGCCTTTTCTATCGGTATATCCCGAACACGCCGGGAAAACTACTGGACGGAGGACGGCTGCAGGCGCTGGCGCTCGCTGGCCATTCGTCCGTAATGACCCACAACTGGTCCGCCGTGCCGCAGACTCCGCTCAGCAAACCGCTGCCGACGCGCTGGATCGACCTTGATGACGTCGATCCTGTCGAGAACGACCTGCGGCTGCGCGGCGCTGCATACGGGGCCGCGACCTTTGCCCGCGGCGAAGGCCTCTGCGTTGCCGACGACCGCCTGGCGTTTACCTGCACCATCGGCGGCCCGGCCCGCCTGGGCCAGGTGTTCACGTACAGACCGAGCCCTTACGAGGGCACGGACAGGGAACAGGAAGCGCCCGGTGAGCTGACGCTGATCGCCGAGGCCGACCCGAATTCACTGCTTCGGCACTGCGACAACCTGACGATGGCGCCGTGGGGTGATCTCATCGTCTGCGAGGACACGGCGAGCCACTGTGGCCTGGTCGGGATCAGCCCCGACGGCAATCAGTACCCGCTGGCGGATAACCCGTACACCAACTCGGAACTGGCGGGTGTCTGCTTTTCGCCGGACGGACGGACCTTATTCGTTAATATCCAGTATCCCGGCATGACGCTCGCTATCACCGGTCCTTTCCCCTCCTGACCGACTTCTCACTGTCAGGCAGACGCGGTCCGCCTGTTCGTCCGGGCGAATATTGCAGGCGAACGGCCGACATGTTGGTTGGCGGACTGTCTCGCTTCGCTCGCTTTATGTCTCGCCAACCAACATCCCATCCGTTCGCACCGATCCGCGCGCCAGCGATCGGGGCGGCGAGTGCCGGAAAATCTTGTGAAGCGACATCGCGCCAGCGGGAGCGAACAAGACTTTGCGGCGATCGCCGCCATTGCAGTCATGGCGGAGATCGGCCGGATCTTGAGCTGAAAGATGAGTGGCGCGTTAAGTAGCGCGCTTCTCGAGCATAGCGACAGCGGGCAGCTTCTTGCCTTCCACGAACTCGAGGAACGCACCGCCACCCGTCGATATGTAGGAGATCCGCTCCCGCACGCCGTACTTGTCGATCGCCGCCAGTGTGTCACCGCCACCCGCGACGGAGAACGCGTCGCTATCGGCGATGGCTTCTGACAGGGCCTTCGTCCCGGCGCCGAAACTGTCGAACTCGAAAACGCCAACGGGGCCGTTCCAGATGATCGTGCCGGCGCCCTTGAGAATCTCGCTGAAACGCGCGGCAGTCTCGGGACCGATATCGAGAATCATGTCGGCCCCGTCGACGTCCTCGACGGACTTGGTCACCGGCTCTGCGTCGGCCGAGAACTCCGCGGCGACGACGACGTCGTCGGGCACAGGGATTTCGGCGCGATCGGTGGCGGCCGCCAGTTCGCGCGCCGTGTCGAGCATGTCTTCTTCGTGTAGCGACTTGCCGACGTCGTGGCCCGCAGCCGCGATGAAGGTATTGGCGATACCGCCGCCGACGATCAGGCAGTCGACGACGTCGGCGAGCGCGTCCAGCACAGTCAGCTTGGTCGAGACCTTGGCCCCCCCGACGATCGCGACGAACGGCCGCGCCGGGTTGTCGAGCGCCTTGCCCAGTGCATCGAGTTCAGCCGCAAGTAACGGGCCGGCACAGGCGACCGGCGCATGTTCGGCAACGCCGTAAGTGCTCGCTTGCGCTCGGTGCGCAGTGCCGAAAGCGTCCATAACGAATACGTCGCACAAGGACGCCATCTTGCGCGCCAGCGCCTCGTCGCAGGATTTCTCCCCCGCAAGGAAGCGCACGTTTTCACACAGCACGACCTGGCCTGGATCGACGTCGACTCCGTTGATCCAGTCTCTCGCCAGCGGCACCTCCCGGCCCAGCAGGGCCGAGAGATGATCGGCAACCGGCTGCAGCGAGAACTTTTCCTCGGGCTGGCCCTCGGTCGGTCGACCGAGATGAGACACCAGCATGACCGCCGCATTCGCTTCGAGCGCGGCCTTGATAGTCGGCAACGCTGCGCGAATGCGCGCGTCGCTCGTCACCTTGCCGTCGGCGACGGGCACGTTCAGGTCTTCACGAATCAATACCCGTTTACCCGACAACTCGAGGTCGGTCATCTTCTTGACGGTCATGCTGGCTCCGGCTAGCTGGCGTTCATCAACGCGACGGTCGTATCGAGCATGCGGCAGGAGAAGCCCCACTCGTTGTCATACCACGCAACAACCTTGACCAGGTTGCCATCGATAACTTTCGTCAACGTGGAATCGTAGGTCGACGACGCCGGGTCATGGTTGAAGTCGATGGACACGAGCGGTGCCTCGTTGTAGGCCAGCACGCCCTTCAAAGGACCATCGCTGGCCGCACGCACGATGTCGTGGATCTCTTCGATCGAGGTCTCACGCCCGGCCACGAAGGTCAGGTCGACTGCCGATACGTTGATCGTCGGCACGCGCATCGAGAAACCGTCGAGCTTGCCGTTGAGCTCCGGCAGTACCAGGCCCACGGCCTTCGCGGCGCCGGTGCTCGTCGGAATCTGCGACATCGTACCGGAGCGCGCCCGGCGCAGGTCCTTGTGGTACACGTCGGTCAGGACCTGGTCGTTGGTGTACGCGTGGATCGTGGTCATGATGCCGCTCTTGACGCCGATGGCTTCGTGGATCGGCTTCACCAGCGGCGCAAGGCAGTTGGTCGTGCACGATGCG
>JAAUXZ010007931.1_pt1 | contig 19563 bp, 20 predicted proteins | sample 7278131 | NCBI WGS metagenome assembly JAAUXZ01 (sample SAMN14350119, study PRJNA611818) | marine sediment metagenome | isolation source: surface marine sediment (3m) | place: French Polynesia: Moorea | collected 2018-08 | reverse complement strand
GTCGTGGTCGCTCATCCGTTCGCCCTCCGCATGATCAGATCCACGGGCCCGTCCTGGGTCATGTAGGCGCCGACGTACTGCTCGCCGTCATCGACGACGCGGCGGGCGAGCTCCTGCCATGCCGTATGCTCGGCGCGGTCCTGGTCCCACAGATCGACGGAGATCTCGGTCGGGCGCTCCTCGGTGTGGAGATCCTCCAGCACCAGGATGTAGTGCACGTCCATGGGCGCGCCCTCCTCGAAGCCGGTGATCGTGTACAGGCGGCCGCGGAAGCGGATGATGTTGCCCACGTGGATGGGCTTGCCCGTGCTGTCGGCGTGGTACGGGCCGTTGGGTCCGGCGGCGGTCATCCCTGCACCTCCTTGAACCAGTCGAGCAGGCTGTTCACCTGGTCGAAGCGGATCTGCTGCCAGTCCGACACGTCGGCCTTGGCCCACACGTCCACCTCGCGGATCCCGGCCTCGTCGCTCTTGGCCTTGAGCAGGCGGATCTGCGCGTCGCTGGCCTTGCGGTCGGGGTCGTTGTTCGACTGCGGCGGCTTGGACTGCGCCTTCGGGTTGACGCGGCCCTGGGCGAGCTCGGCGGGCATGTCCTCGAGATCCTGCTCGAACACGTCGGAGGCGGCCAGGGCGGTCAGGCAGAGATCCACCTGGGCGCGCTTCTTGGCCATCTTCAACACGGTGTTCGCCAGGTCGGCCGGCTGCGTGCGGATCTGCTGCGTCTCGGTCTCGATCTTCTCGCCGCGCGCCTGTCCCCACTCCCAGCCGTACTTGATGCGCCGGCGGTCCTCGGGCGTCGCTGCGAACTCCTTGGGCCCTGCAGCTGCGCGCCACTTGTAGCGCTCCTCGTTCGTCGAGGCCTCGCCCAGGCCGACACCGACCAGGGTGCCGGTCATCATGTGCACGCCTCGAGCGTGCACGCGGTAGCGGATCTCGTCGTCGGTGGACAGATCCTCGATCTCGGGATCCACGGAGATGCGGAACGTCGTCAGCAGCATCTCGGACCCGGGCTTGTACAGCGTCGGCTTCTTGGTGCCCGGGATCACGCCGTAGTGCACGTCGGGCTTCATCACGCCGCGCAGCACCTCCTGGATCGCGTTCACCTGGGCCTTGACTTCCTCGGCCTTCATCGGCGCCTGGATCTTGTGGTGGACTACCACGGACTGGTCGTTCATTGGCTGCTCCTCTGCCGGCGGAATCGCCGGACGATGTTGGTGGCCCGGTAGATCACCGGGCGCTCGAGACCGTGACGCTCCGCGAGATCATCGAGCAGGCGCCTGGTGTCCTGGTCGTTGAGCAGCATGTCGAGGATGTGCTCGATCTCGGGCTGGAGCATCTGGATCGGGTTGTGCTCAGAATGGGATGTCGTCATCGAAGTCTCCCTGCGGTGGTTGTCGGTCGTCGGCGTCCTGCCGTGATGTCGATGGCATACCGTCGGCGTCGCGCTCGGCCTGCCGGCGTCGCTTCTCCTCGCGCTCGTCGTTCCACTCCTGCCAGTCCTGCAGCTGCAGGCCGTAGGTCGAGACGCGCTGGCGTTCGGACGGTGGGTTGTGCCACGCGGAGATGCGCAGCGTGCGAGAGCAGCACGGACAGCTGGCCGTGCCGGTGTAGTCGGGCTGCCGCTCGCTGGTGCGGTCGATCTTGTTGTCGAACAGCCGGCCCTTCCCCGGCTCGGGCACGAACTTGGGCCCGCTCATGCGCCCATCCTGATCTCGGCCATGCGCTCGGCGCGGTCGTCGGCCTCGTCCTGCAGCTGGCGCGCGTAGGCGTGCTTCTGCTCGGGCGTCAGCTTGTCGATGTCCACGACGGCGACGGTGGTGCGGCCGTTGCAGCGGTTACAGGTCACGTCGTAGTCGCCGCGCATGTAGCTCTCGTGGAAGTCCGGGTCGTCGTGGAACTCGTCGGCGGAGATCCCGCCGGCGTCGATGGACGGGTTCACGTGCTTGCCCTCGCCGCCGCAGACGTGGCACACCTCCCACCTGGTGGGGAGCCGTTCCTCGGTGCCGTCGTCGTGGTAGAGCACCGGCTCGCGGGCCGGCCGGTTGCGCGGGTCGTTGAAGTAGTTGAGATCGTCGATCACGGTCATGCTGTTCTCCATCTGTCAAAATCGCCCCATTATCGCCGCCTGGTGGCAATAATGCCAGCGCTGGCATCACAGTCCTGGCCGTGAGATGATGCCGTTCATGGCCACCAAACTCGAGCGCCTCCGCGAACGGCGAGGCCTTTCCCGCTACCGGCTCGCCCAGGAGACCGGGATCCCCTACAACACGCTGAAACGCCTGGAGCAGGCCTCCACGGACTCGATCAGCCGCGACCACCTGCGCCGGCTGCACGCCTACTACGGGCGCGAGCTCCAGGTCGCGACGCTGTTGTGACGTGGTGGCAGGCAGTCCTGGGCATGGTCGGCGTCATCGCCGCCTGGTTCGCCATCGCCAGGTACATCGGCAGGATCTCCGCGTACTACCCGCGGCCGGAACGCCGGCGGACTGATCGCACGCATCCCGGCTGGCACAACTACGAGGACGGCGCACCAGGTGGACCTCGAGGCCGGGTCTGGACGGATCTCGAGCGCGACGAGTACCGCGAGAAGCAGCGCAACAAGGTGATCCGCCTGCAGGACCGCTTCTGGTAGTGGCGAGCACCTGGACCAAAGACGCCGCCGGCAATTACGTGGACTGGACCAAGCCGCCCTACCGCCAGGGCAGCATCGTCAGATTCGTGCTCGAGGGAGAGGATCCGGCCAAGTTGTCCAGCGAGATCCGGCAGAAGCGCATCATGGAGTACTACCGGGTGCTCCGGCGTGACATGCGCAAGCGGTGAGCGTATAACGAACGACGCCCCGGCTCTTGCAAGCCAGGGCGCCATGACACGGAGATGATCTTGACAGAGAGCAGCCGGTGTCGGACGCGATTCTCGCACCGCCCCCGCCCTCAAGCAAGCCCACCTCCCTGTCCCGCTCTCGTCATCGGTCACGTGAACGTCCGCGAGGGTTGGAGATTGGCCGGCATCCGGGTCGAACCGCGCGGGATCTGCCGGCAAGGAGCGAAAGCAGCGCGGCGCTCGAGCGAGGGGTTCTCCAGCGGAGGGTCATCGCCGGCGAGACGCTGGTCCCGTATCATCGGGCCGGGTCTCGCTGTGCTCCGGGATCCGCGAAAGGCCATCAAGGGAGAGACAGGCCGGTCATCAAGTAACCACGAGGCGGAGGGCGGCCAAGCCCCCAGGAGGATCACATGAAACGATTGGCGCTACTGCTGGCAATTCTGCCGGCGATCTCACTGGCCCAGGATCCGGGCCTGATCATCAACGGCGAGGCGACGGTGACACTCACCTGGCAGCCGCCGACACAGTACGAGGACGGGACGCTCATCGCGCCGGGTGACATCGGCGGGTACGTCATCTACTGGAACGACAGGAGCCGCTTCGAGGCGGACGGCGTGACGCTCCGCCCTACGTGTCAGGATTCGCCGGCCGGGACTCGGACGGATGGATCCTGCTACCCGAACGTGGTGGACCTTACGGATGGAGATGCTGCGACGGAGCAGCTGGTCATCCAGCTGGATCAGGACGTTACGCTGTATTTCGCAGCCGTAGCCTGGGTTCGGTCTGGGACCACACCAGGGGACTGGAGTCGCTACTCCGGCGAGGCGACCAGGGAGCTCGTGCTGTCCATCGTCGCACCACCAGATCCGCCCGTGATCGAGACGCTCGAGCTCGCGATCACGTGCACCACGAACCTGCCGACGGTGACGTGTACCTTCACCGTGCAGTGATCTGCGACATCAGGGCCACCGTGGCCTGCGATGGCGTTCTGCCAACACCCTGAACCAGGAGGAGAAAATGGGAACCAGGAAGAAGAAGCGGCCGGAGTTTGAGCTCCCGGCCATCATCATCGAAGCGATCAGCGACTACCTCGGGCCGACGGCCGTCAACAAGCTGCGACCGGACCAGGCCACGCACTTGATGAACGTGGCGGGCTACTGCGCCGGCAAGGTGGGAGAGATCCTCGAGACGGACGAACCGCCGACACTCCCAGCATCAGAGATGCCAGGAGCCGGCGAGGCCCACTGATCAGGCCAGTCCGCGCGGGTACGGGTTCTTGCGAGCGCCGGAGCCCTTCGCGCTCCCCGTGCCCTTGTTGCCACCTGGTCGGCCGGATCCCCGGCCGGCTGGGCCGGCTTTCCCGCCAATGTTCACACGTGGCTGCGGCTGCACCGGGCCGCCGTTGATTCCGTTCTTGCTGTTGTCGGGTGCGTCTCGATCTGCCATGTCGGTCTCCTCAGTACTGCCGAGGCCGGCGCTGCTTCTTGCGAGGCTGCACCGGCGTCGGCTGGCGTTGCGCCGGCTTCCTGGGCTGGACGGGCCGGCGGGTTTTCTTGGGCTTCACCCTGGCGGGTCGTCGCCGGTATCGCCGGCAGCCAGGAACTCGTCCACCTCCTGGTTGATGCGATCCGTCAAGTCCTGCCAGTCGGCAGGATCCAGGGCGCCGGCTTCGAGTTTCGCGGCCACCTCCTCGAGATGGTCGTCGATGTTCTTGCCGGCGGAGTAGGCCTCGAGCAGCTGGTTGATCGTCGTCGAGATCTCCGGCTTGCCCTGCATCGAGAACAGCGCGCCGACAGCGCGCAGCGAGATCAGTGCGATGGTGATCGGGTCCATGTCAGTCTCCTACGTCAGGCCGCGAGCGCGAGCTCGAGCTCGTCGGGTGGTTGCCAGGTGTCCGATGTTCGCACGCCTTTGATCACGTCCACCAGTCTCGAGACGGCGATGGCGGCAGCGTTGAGCGCTGCCTCGAGCTCGGCCTCGTTCTGTGCGGACTTCACTGCGGTGTACGCCTGGGCCGCGTCCTGGAGCTCCAGGATCACCGGCCTGGTCGCCTGGACGAGATCCTGCGCTCGCTCGAGCGTGGATCCCGACAGCGCGCCGGATCTGCGCAGGTCGTTCGCTTCGCGCACCAGCGCGTAGTAGTGCTCGCCGACCACGTAGGCCTGCTCCTCGAGGCCTTCGGCGGTCTTGTACGCGAGCCTGGTCCCGGAGCACGCCGCGATCAGCGTGCACATGGCCACGATGCCAATCAGTTGCCAGGGTTTTCGCATGGTCAGATTCCTCCGTCTCCGGTGCCGGTGACTCTGTTCGCCATGCGCCGCACCGTGAGCGCCTGGAAGTCCTTGAAGAAGGCCAGCAGCACGCCGATCAGCAGGACGATCCACTGGATGGTCGAGATGTCAGACAGCTGCGTGACGCCCTCGCCCTGCAGCAGTGCCAGGGCGGCCGTCAGGCCCGTGATGATGGCGGCGATCAGCGCGCCGATGATTGTGTTCATGCGTTGGTTCCTCCGTCAGTGCATGGCGGCGGCGTGAAGCGCCGGCCGGTGATCTCCTCGTACTCCTCCTGCAGATCCTCGATCTCGTTGTCGATGTACGTGATCGCCTGGGGATCCGTGGCCACGCACTTGTCGGCGTAGGCCTGCCGAAGCTGCTGGCGCAGCTGGCCGAGCAGGAGCCGGTCCACGTTGCCCTTGATGTCCTCGAGCTCCTCGCTGGTGGTCTCGTACTGTGCGACCAGGCCGTCGAACTCGCCCCTGGTCACGGGGAGGTTGTCGGTCAGCGTGGCGGTGCCGCCGGCGCCGAGGAGGACGGTCAACAGGGCGTACATCGCCTTGTTCTCACTGAGGTGCTGCGTCGCTTTGTTGGGCATGGTCGTCTCCGGTGAATGGCCGGACGCAATGCCCAGATGTGGATTCTACCCATCGAGGAGCCTCTGCAGGTAGTTCCAGTCGAAGTTGTCGCCCTGGCCGTCTTTTCGGCCGGACGGGTCGTACTTGGGCCGCTTGGTGCTGCCGGCCTGGATCGCGTTCCAGCGCACCGTGTCGTGGCCGGCGATGTTCGCGACCGGCACGTCGAACTCCTTGAGCAGATCCGCGAGCGCCCGGTACTGCGCGTCGGTGAAGCCGGAGCTCTGCGTGCCGACGAGCTCGACGCCGATGGTCCAGCGGTTGCAGTTGCTCCGCCCGTTCAGGATCGAGGCGCCGGCGTGGTAGGCCTGCTTGTCGTACTCCACCAGGCGCCAGGTCTCGCCGTCGCGGCCGATCAGCAGGTGGGCCGAGGCGTACATCCGGCCGTCGGGCCAGTGCTCCTCGAGCATGTAGAACTCGCGCTCCGCCTTGGGCCGGTTGAGATCCAGGAACAGGTTGCGGCACACGTCCAGGTCGTACTGGTTGTCCGGGTCCACGTTCTTGCCGCTGAAGTAGTGGATCACGACGCCGTCCAGGGCCTCGAGCTCGCGCCCGGAGATGCAGTACTCCGGCAGGATCTTACTGCGCACCGGCGGCTCGCTGCTGTTGCTCGAGCTCGCCCTCGAGCTCTCGGAGCGCGATGACGGTCTCGCGGGCGATCTGGTTGCGGGCCCGGGTGAGCTCCCAGATCTGGACGCGCTTCTCGTCACCAGTGAGCTCAGTGTTCTGACGAATGACATCAATCTGCTGGCGAATCTCACGCAATGCGCTCCTGGCTGAAACCAGCGCCGGCCGCATCCCCAGCTGCAGCGCGTTGGCGTCGTCGTTGATGTAGGCCTCGAGGTTCTGCACCTCGCGCGCCTGGATGAGCGCCACGTCCCTGGCGACCGTCTCGGCCTCGCGGATCATGTCGTACAGGTCGGTGGTGTACTTGGTCCGCCGCATCGGTCCCTCCTGGACCAGCGGGTCGATCAGCGCCCGCACCAGGAGATTCTCGCGCCAGGTCTCGCCCCTGGTCGGATCCTCGCCGAACAGTCGCTCCTCGGGCTCGGTGCTCCAGCGGATCAGCGCATCGGACGCGCCGATGGCGTAGGCGCCCAGGGTGCCGGTGTAGCCGCGGAGCAGGTGCTCCATCTTGATCGGCGACACGCCCATGGCCTGGGCCGCTTCGCGCACCGTCGTCGAGGTGTAGTACGTGTACTGCTGCGTGGGGCTGGCGCCGTCCAGGTACATCGGGACGATGGGCGCGCCGGTGAAGTTCTTGTTGCGCTCGAGATCCAGGAGCGGCTGGAACACCTGGGGCACCATGTCCATGTTGAAGGCCTCGAGGAACATCCAGCCCATGGCGTCGGCGAACTCCTTGCCGTCGCGGTCCTCGGTCAGCTGGATCATGCGCTCGGGCAGCGTGCCGAACAGCAGGCCGTTCTCGAAGGCCTTGGGCATCAGGAAGTAGTCGTCCTCGCCGTCGCCGGTGAAAAACACGTAGTTCAGATCCTTGATGTCCTCCGGCATCTCCTCGTAGCGCTCGTCGTCCTTGTTGAGCATGTACAGCGTGACGCCGGCGCCCATCAGCAACATGCCGCGCATCGCGTAGGACACCGCGAGCTCCTGGCTGTTGAACTGTCGCTTGACGCGGTAGAGGCCCTGCACGCGAGCGTTCAGGAACGGCACGGCGATGGCGATGTAGCGGGCGATCTCCGAGGATCCACGCATCGCGAAGTCGGTCGAGATCTCCCTCGAGAGGAGAGCGGCGCGCCGTGGGGACTCGCCGGCGGCACGCGCCGCCTGGTACTCCGCCAGCCGGTTGGCGTTCTCGAATCGCGCCATGAATCGGTCGTAGATGGCGACCAGGCGCGTCGGATCCACGATTGTCTTGCGCTGCGCGGTGAGGCCCTGCAGGCGGTTCGCGAAGCCGCCGCCGTTGAGCATCATCTCGACGTACTGCGGATCCTCCCGCATCTTGGAGAACACGACACGGAGAGCTCGAGCGGCCGGCACCTTGACGTTCGTGGACAGCAACCAGGCGCTCTGCGCGTCGCGGATGAAGTTCTTGATCTGGAACACCGGCACCGACGTGACGCCCCGGCGGAGCACGCTCGAGAACGCGCCGACGGTGGCCAGGAGCCAGTTGGATCCGCGCGGGCCGACGAACTGCAGCGAGTCCATCAGGTTCGGATCGTTGATCTGGAAAAAGACCTTTTGCCCGTCCTCGAGGTAGAAGTCCACGTCCTTGCCCTGCGGATCCGACGGCTGCCAGAACGTCGCGAGCTCGCCCATGCCGGCGGCCATGGCGTCCACCATCTGCACCAGCGCGAGCTCGGACTCGTCGGTGTACATGCCCGTCTCCTTCACGGTGCGGTACTGGTTCCACGTGAAACCCAGGGACTCCACCACCTTCTTGAGGATCTCCTCGGTGGCGATCTTGGTCGGCCTGGTCTCGCGCGCAATCGGCGCGGCGTAGATGCCGGCGTTGCCGGAGCGCTGGCCGGCGCCCAGGCGGTCGGTGCCGCCGAATACCTTGAGCACGGAGCGCTTGCCGTCGTTCACCATGGCGGTGCGAATGATGTGCCCGGTGTTGTTGACGATGTTGTCGAACAGGTTGTTGAGATTCTGGGATCCGCCTCGCAGGGTCATAAACGGATTCCCGCCGGCGCGCACGCTCTTGCCGTCGATCTGGGACTCGATCACGCGGTGGAACGGCACGTAGTTCTTGTTCATCTCCTCGATGGCCGCGCGGGTCTCGGCGCCGAGGATCCCGGACTCCTGGGCGAAGTCGAGCATCCGCTCGTTGTACTGCTGGTATCTCGAGAAGATGTCCGCAAAGTGCGGATTTTCCTCGCCGATTCGCAGGCCCATGGCGATCTCGTCCGGGCGGATCAGGTTCTCGCGTCCCTGGCCGGCGAGCTCCTGGGCGCGCCTCGCCATCATGTACAGCGCCAGGTCGTTGTTGCCCCAATCGTCGCCGAACACGTCCATCAGGGACTCGCCGCCGAGCTCGATGCCCTGCTTGTCCGCGCGCCACTTGGGCGTGCCCCAATACACGGCGGCCTCGAGCACGCCGTTGGATCCGCCGAGCGCCACGCGCAGCTTCTCGTAGCCCTCCTGCAGGGCGTGGGCCTCGTGGTCCGCCAGGTCGGCCTGGATGGCGCCGGACTCGCCGATGGAGCGCAGCCCGTCGAGGCCTGCCTGGAACCAGTTGTTGGTGAAGTGCCGGCGGATCCGCTCCATGATCGACGGCTGCGTGGTGTCGTGCTTCGACGCCAGCCGAGCTCGAGCGCCCTGCATCGTCCAGGCGTGCATCGCCTCCTGCAGGTCCAGGAGCATCTGCTCCAGCTTCGGGTGTTTCTTGAGCTCCTGGTTGAACGCATCGTAGAACGACGGCGTGCGCTTCTGGGCCTCGAAGTCCTGGGTCATCCACAAGCGCATGAACTCGGCCCAGCCCTCGGTGATCTGGTTCACGTCGTAGGACACGCTCTTGACCTCGTCCGAGAATTTCCCGTACAGGTTCGCGATCCACGGGTAGCGATCATCCAGGAAGTGCGCGATCTCGTGCGCCGCCACCTCGATGTCGTTGGCGTTCTTGATGCGGACCTCGCCCTGGCCTGGTCGGTAGAAGCCCAGGCGCAGCTTGCCGCGGACGCGGCCCTGGTAGATCCGCTTGCCGAAGTAGCGCTGCATGATGGCCAGGATGTGCTCGCGCCGCACCGGCGTCTTGGGGATCCGCACGTGCTTGCCGGTGGTGCCCAGGATCAGGTTGTGCTCCGGGTCGATGGGCAGCGTGCCCGTGTGGCCGATCAGCGGCACGTAGTTGGTGCCCGGGGCCATGTCCAGGGGCTTGTTGGCCTTCACGGACAGGACGGCGTTCTGCGGCTTGTCGCCACGCTCCGCGCGGCCCTTCTTGCGCTTTTTCTCGATCTCCATCCTGGAGTCGGCCGCCGCCTTGGTCTCGCCGATGCCGGCGGTCATCTCGAGGCCGAACACCTTGCCGGACGGCGAGCGGATCTCCTGCTGCGCCAGGATCCCGTTGGCCAGGTTGATGGCGGACTCGACGGCCGTCCTGGTCTCGCCGCCGATGTAGAACTCGTCGCCGCCGATCCGGTAGGCCTCCACGTCGGTCTGGTTGATCGCCTCGCCGATGGCAGCCAGGAGCGCGTCGCCGGCGTCGTGGCCCAGGTTGTCGTTGATCCACTTGAGATTGTCGGCGTCGATCGAGGCGAGCCAGTTGTGATGCGGGGACTCCTCCTCGAACGCCTGCCGGTTGCCCAGGCCTGTCAGCGGGTCCGTGTAGAGCTCCTCGACGAGCTCGTCCAGGCTCATGTTGCGGACGCGCTGCCGGCGGTCCTGGGTCCGCTGCGGCTGCCGAGATCTCACGGATCCAGGCACGCGCGAGTCCAGGACGCCCACGTCCTCGATGTCCACCTGCCGATTGGCCTGGGAGAACAGATCGCCAGGGTCTCCGGTCTCTACGCTTTCCTGGCCCTCGTTGCGGAGCTCGTCGCGTCGTCGGATCTCGTCGGCGAGCTCCTGCCGTCGGGCGAGCTCGAGCTCGTCGTCTCCGAGGAGATCGGTCTGAGTGTCGGGGACCGGCCGAGGCTTCGGTTCCGTCTCCATTGCCGCAGTGCGCGGCGCGCGTTCTGTTTCATTGATCACCCTCTCCAGGGCGTTCATCAAGCCCTGGTCGTTGTCACCGTACTGAATCGCGAGCCGCTCGAGCGTGTCCTCCGTCACACCGAAAGCGGTCGCCTGTTCCATGAGCTCGAAGATCATCCGGGACTCTGCGGTCATTTCCGGCGCGTACTCGTCCTCCTCGAACGCCTCCGCGGAGATCTCGAGATCCCGGTCGTCTGGTAGCGCTGCCGCCTCGCGCGCCGCACGGCGCTCCTGGCGAGCTCTCTCCAGCTGGTCGCGGGCGTAGTCCACGTCCTGCAGCCGTCGCTCCGTGATCATGTCCGTCATGGCCTGGACCACTCGCGTCTCGCGAACGCCCAGCGGGCGGCCTCTCACGGCCTTGTTGACCGCGTTCTGCACCTGGCGGACGCTCATCCGGTAGTCCGGGTCCGCGTTCATGCTTTGGAACCAGTCCGGGTTGACCGAGCCGGTGCGGCCGATGATCACGTCGTTCTCGTCGTAGATGTACGTCACGCCGCCGTTGGGCACGAGCTCGTCGGCCATGCCGACCAGGTGGTCGCGGTAGATCCCGCGGCGGAGTCGCTGGTCGGCGTACTGCACCTCGTCGGTGGCGGCCGCGATCTCGTCCTCCTGGGACACCTCGGGGATGTCGTCGGTCGCCGGGATGTCGGGCTCCTGGTCCGGCACCAGGTCGGGATCCACGCCGGACTCCTCGGGCGTGATCGGATCCGGCTCGACGCGGGCGGTCTCCTCCACCTCGGGCTCCTGGCGGGCCTCGGGATCCACCTCCGGCGGCGGCTCGGTGCGGATGGTGCCGTCCGGCCACTCGTAGGTCGGGTCGATCTCGCTCCAGCCCTCGCGTGCCGGGTAGTCGCCGCGGCCCAGGATTTCGTTCACCTCGGACTCGATCTGCGCGGTGCGGTTCTGGATGTGCTGCGCTCGAGCTCCAGACACGGCAGCGGATCCCACCTCGATGGGCGCCTCCACCAGGGAGCCGGCCATCTCCGCCATCACCTCGCCCGGTTTGATCTCACCGTCGGCCCAGGCCTGCGCGCCCGCCTCGCCGGCGCCCTCGAGGACCGGCTGCACCACCATCTGCGCCGCGGCGTTCGAGAGCTCGCGGCCGACGACGTTCCCCACGAACGGCGTCAGCGGTTTGGTGGCGATGTAGCCGCCCAGGGCGGACGTGCCGCCGATCACCAGGCTGCGCTTCTGCGCGTACTCGTGAGCGGCTCGCAGGAGCTCCTCGTTGGTCATCACGGCGACGACGCTGTCCGCGTCGCTCCAGTCCACGCCGGCCTGCGCCAGGTAGTCCTGGAAGCTGTTGCGGTACTCGGTCATGCCGGAGCCGGTGCCGACACCGAACGCGAAGCCCACGGGCCCGCCGCCGGCGACAGCTGCGGCCGTGCCCAGGACCAGGCCCTCGGTCATGTTCGGCAGCGAGCGGAGACTGGTCTCGATCACGATGTTGACCGGGTCGTCCTTGAACGCGGCCCAGCCCTCGGAGAACGTCTCGGCCTCCATCATGTCGCGCGTGCCCTGGCCGAACTCGACGGTGGCGGCACGCTCGCGCAGCACCGCGGCCCGGTCGATGGCCTCGGCCATGATGCTGCGCATGTTGGCCCGGATCTGCTCCTCCTCGCGCCGCACGGCCAGGTAGTCGTCCCGATACTCGCTGAATTGCTCCGGGTCGTTGATGTAGGCGTCGGCACGGCGGCCGCGGTTGAACTTGTCCCACATTTGCTGATTGATGCCGACACCGCCGAAATTCTCGGCGGTCTCACCTGGTCCGAGGCCTCGAGCGATCCGGTCGGCGTCGTGGAACTGCTCGGCCGCGGAGATGGCGCTCGAGAGCAGGCGGCCGGCGCGCCACTCGTCGAGGCCTGCGAAAAGCTGGTCGCGGTAGAGCTCGCGCGGTTCCTGGTTGCGGTCGGCGAGATCCTCCTCGGCCGTCATCAGCTGGTACGGCGTGCCGGAGATGTGCGCCGGCGTCTCGTAGGCGTCCCAGGGGTTGGCGCGGTCCTGGTCGAACTCGTCGAAGCGCTGCGGCTCCGGCGCCATGATGTTGGTGGGCTTCTCGCGCTCGTCGCGGAACACGCTCGTGACGCGGTCCCAGATCGACGGCGGCTCCTCCGGCTGGATCGCCGGCGGCAGCCCGATCTGCTCCCGGTACTGATCGGGATCCATGTCCGTGTAGTACTTCTGGCGGATGCCCTCGGCGAGCTCCTCGTCAGACAGGTGCGAGTACTGCGGGTACTGCTCCCGGAAGTCCTGGAGTTTCGTGGACACGGATCACTCGGGCCCGTTCGCAGACTGGTCGCCCAGGAGCCCCAGCGGATCCGCGACGCTCGAGTCCTGCAGGTTCGCCACGTTGATGCCCATCGAGCGCGCCGCCTGGTTGACCGCGCGGCCGTAGGTCATGTTCGGGTCGTTCATGTTGAGCCGGTAGATCCGCTCGGCCTCCTCCTGGAGCGCTGCCACCTGCCTGGTCTTGGTCTCGTCCAGGACAATCGGCTGGCCCGTGACCGGGTGCCGGAAGTCGGAGAACAGCTGCGAGATCTGCGAGCGGATCGCGTTGGCGTCGCTCGGGCCGTACTCGCGGCCGTCGCCGCCGGCAGGCCTGTCGGTGCCGGACTCGAACGGCGTGCCCTGCCAGAGGATGTCGCCGTAGCTGTTGGTGATGATGTCCTGCTGCAGGACCGCACCGCCCTCGAGCCACTGCCTGGTCATCTTGGACAGCGCATTTTTCTGGCGATCACGCTGCTCGCGGAACCACTCGTCGGAGTACTCCACCGGCATCATCTCCGGCGTGACGGCGCCCGACTGCAGGAGATCCGCGCGCACCTGCTTGTAGTTGTCCGCGTTGATGCCGCGGCGCATGGTCTCGAGCACTTCCACGCCCTTGATCTGCTGCGAGATGTACTGGCTGCGCAGCTGGTCCGCTTCCTGGAACAGGCCCGCCTCCTCCAGCTGTTGGATCTGCTCGGGCATCCGCTCGTAGGTGCTGCGGATCTCGGCCGCCCGCCGGCGGTTCTCGAGCATGTTGCGCTTCTCCTCCATCTCCATGCCGGCGGCCTCGTTGCGGAGCCGGTTGTACTGGATGTTCTGGCCGGTGCGCATCGCTTGGCCGACATCGACTTGTCGGATCTGGGGAAGTCCTTGGATCACTGCCATGGTGGTCTCCTACGTGGTCGGCGGAGCCGGCGTTGTCGGCTGCGACTGCTGGTACGTCAGCCAATTCTGGAACGCGCCGGTGATGGCGTTGCCGTAGCCCGCCATCTCGCCCGCGCCGATGTTGCCCATGCTGGTGCCCAGGTCGCCGTAGATCCCGGACAGGGCCGCACCCTGGCCGCGGTAGGCGCCGGCGACGTTCGCGCCCTGGGCCTGCGATGCACTCACCGCCTGCGACGCAGGACCGCCACCGAAGCCGGCCATCATCGCCAGCTGGTTCAGGTAGTTGTAGTACGCCTGGTCGGAGCGACTGAGATCTGCCGCTGCGAGCCGATCCCTGCCGGCTGCCGCTGCATCCAGACGCGCGACATCGCCCTCGCGGCGTCGCAGGTAGTCCTGGTACGCCTGGTCCTGGCGTCCGATGTCACCGAGCCGCTGCTGCTCGTACAGCGCGTAGGCGCGGTCGCCGCGCTCGATGTCCGTGCCGGCGAAGGCATCCAGGCGCCCGATGTCGGCCGCTTCTGCCGCGCCCAGGCGTTGCAGATCTCGCTCTCGTCCCGCGGCCCAGTTGTAGTAATCCTGGGCGGCCAGCCCTTGAGCTCGGCGCTGCGCCTCCATGACAGCCCTGCCTCCAATGTTCGGCCCTCCTGCGGATCCGACACGCTCCAGCTGGCGCTCCATCTCCTCCACCTGGAAAGCGTAGCCCGGGGACTCGGTGAACACGTCGCCGTACACGCCGGTGCCGGCGGCGCCCTCGGCCAGGAGATCCCCGCCTCGCGCCTCCATCAGACTGGACTCGGCGACACGGCGGGCCATCGTGGACTCCTCCGGGCTGGCGGCTGCCATCCGGTTGCCCTCGATGTAGCGGCGGTAAGGATCCCGCTCCGCCGTCGTGCCGGCGAGCAGGTTCGAGCGCACGGTGCCGGAGAGCGTCTCGGTCTCGGCCAGCCTGGTCGGGTCCAGGTTCGGATCCCGGAACGCGCCCGTGACAGGATCCCGGAAGCCTCCGCCGGGGCCCATGCCGGACGTGCCTGGTCCGCCCATCTGGGCGCCCCTGGCTGCGTTCGATGCGTCGATCCGCTCCTGGTCGTAGGGTCGGCTGCGCACGCCCTCGATCTCGCCCTGGTACTGCGCGATCTGCGCCTCGATCTCCTGCCGGCGTCGCGACATGCCGACGGCGTCGCCCACGTCGGCGCCCTGCAGGGTCATGCCCTCGAGCTCCTGGTTCAGCTGGTCGATCTGCTGCTGGTACACGTCGATCTCGGACTGCCGTGCCGCCTCCTGCTGCTCCATCGGGCGGGCGGTTGGCACGAAGCCGGTCTGCATGTTCTGGCCCAGCTGCGGGCCGCCGAATCCGAGCAGGTCGGAGTACGCTCGCTGCGCGTTGTACTGCTGCTGGATCTGCGGCATCAGCACGCGCATCTGGAAGTCGAACTGCCGCGCCATCTCCTCGATCTGCATCTGCGTCGATTCGATCTGTGCCTGGGCGGCGGTGGCCGCTCCCTGCTCGGCGCCCCTGCGGGCTTCGCCGGCTGCGGCGTTGGTTGCGACTGCGCCTACGACGGCGCCGCCGATGATTGCGGTGGCCACTCCACTCATGTCTGGGTCTCCTGCAGCTGGCGGTGCATGTTGAAGCTGCGCCGGTAGTCGTTCGTGATCTCGTCGCCTGGTCGGATGTCCTCGAGAGCGATCTGGATCACCATGTCGGCGTGCGGGTGGAAGATGTGCTGCGCGTTGGGCTTCGCCGCGTGATTGACGAAGCGGCCCAGCTGGGTGCGGTTTCTACCTACTCGAGCGGCGCCGATGGTCGCGCCTCGAGGGTACGGCACCAGGGCGAACACGCCGAGGCCTTCGATCCTGGACGGGCCCACTCGCCACATGCCGAGCTCGGGGATCTGCCGGTAGTCCTCGTCGCGCTCCGACATCTCGCGGATCAGCGCGTCGTCCACGCCCTCCGCCTCGAGCACCTGGTGGTAGTCCTCGCGGTCGCTGGTCGCGAGCTCGAGCTCCTCGAAGTCGTCCACGTGGTGGAACGGGAGCATGTCGTCCGGCGAGAGCTCGGGGCCGTTGTACGGGTGAATGGTCAGCCAGCGGCAGTCCTCGAGGCAGCGGCCGGCGCGCTTCACGCCTGCAGGTGACTCGAACACCAGGGGCGCCTCGACGATCTTCGGGCCCTCCTCCGTGACCACCTCCATCTTGCCCGTCAGCACGACACTCATGCAGGCGTAGCGGTGGATGTGGCCGGTCAGGATCGTGCCGGCTGGGATCGTGATCTCGCGCACGTAAACGCCGCGGGAGAAGTACTGCGTCACGGGGATCTGCTTGGCGCCATCCTCGCCCCCGTGGTCGCGCAGGATGTCCTCGAAGTCCAGGATCCGGCGCCTCAGATCGACGCGGAGCTCGCCGCCGTTCTGGGATGGCAGTGTGACTTCCGTCATGCGTGGCTGCCCTCGGTTGTTGGGTTGTGCCGGGACAGCCGCCTGGAGCGCGGCGAGGCCGGAATCGGCCCTCGGAGCCCGAACTGTATCACGAAGGATTGCCGAGGTGCTCCACGATCATCCAGCTGCCGGCCTCCATCTCGAGCGCGCCCACCTGGGCCGTCTGCTGCGCCCACTGCACCTGAAAGCCGCCATTCGAGAAGATCCGCGCGTATCCGACGTACAGGAACCGGGACGTGCCGGATCCGTTGACCAGGTTCAGGTTGTCGAACGTGTCGGTGATCAGGCCGATCTCGTCGAACGATGGCGCGCCCGTGCCGGAGAAGTTCTTGTTGCTCAGTCGGGCGTGGTTCTCGGTGCTCGAGACGCTGGTGCCGACGATCCGCATCCTGGCGTCGCAGTTGCTCACCGCCACGTCGCGGAACAGCATGTAGATCGTCACGCGGTAGAAGCCGGCCGGCAGGTTTTGGATGTTGAGGTGGTCGTCGTTCTGCAGCGTGGTGCTGTTGCTCAGTGACTCGTCGCTGGGCTTGCGGACACAGATCGGATTGAGCGCGAAGTCGTCGCCCACGTCGTTGGTGAAGTACAGCAGATTCTCGACGCGATCATCGACCCAGATCTGGCCCTCGCCGGCGACATCCGAACCAGGTGCGCTGCGCTCCTGCAGGGCGATGATGCCGTCGATGTCCAGCTTGGTGTTGTCCCAGGTCAGCGCGGCCTGTCCCTCGATGGTCGTCGCATCGGTCCAGATCGCCAGCTGGTTGTTCACCGGCGTGCCCGTGTTCGAGACGTTGCCGGATCCGGTGCCTGGTGGGATTGCCCAGGTGCCGTCTGCGCGCAGGAAGTTCGCCGTGCCGCCGCCGGATGCCGGCGCCAGCCCGTCCAGTCCGCTGGTGAAGTTCGGCAGCATGGTGTTCACCTGGCTGCCGTCGAGCGAGGAGATCACGCCGGCGACGTTGCCGAGGATCCGGTTGGTGCCGATCAGGAGATCCTGGGGATCCCCGGATCCGGTCGTGCGGACTTTCACCGTGTTGCCGGCCATGTTCGCCAGCTGCGCGTTGGTCACGGTGTCGTTGGGGATCGTCGCCACCTGGCTGCCGGATCCTGGTCCTGCAGTCACGTCTCCGGTCAGCTGCGTGATGGCGGCCGCCGGGAGCTCGGAGACGAACGCCAGGACGTTGTCCACGCCGTTGTCGCCGGTGAACTTCGCGCGAGAGTCCGCGCTGTCGATCCACAGCTGGCCGTAGCCCGTCACGTCCGCCGCCGCGCTCGCCACCTCCGCCATGAGGATCTGGCCGCCGGACAGGAAGCGGTGCGTGCTGTCGGTCGCCCACCAGTCGGCACCGAAACCGATGGCCGCGTAGGTCACGGTCTCGTTGTTGCCCAGCCAGCCGATGCCGCCGAGGCGAGCTCCGCCGGTGTTCTCGACGGGGATCAGGCCTCGAGCCCAGCCGCCGGTCGTGGCGCCGGCGCGGATCACGTAGCCGCCCGCCGAGCTCATGCGCAGCGAGATCGAGCTCGCGCTCGGAGCTCCGACCAGGAGCTCGGACCCGTCGAAGGTCAGGTCCACGTCGCCCTCGATGTCGGTGGCGCCCGTCCAGATTGCCAGCTGGTTGTTGACGGGCGTCCCGGAGATCTGCGCGAAGCCGGCCAAGGACGGGATCTCGGACACGTAGGCCAGGGTGTTGTCGCCGCCGGCGTCGTCGGTGAACACCAGGCGATTGGGCACGAGATCCTGCACCCACAGCTGCCCGTAGCCGGCCACGTCAGCCAGGGCCGCGGCGCGCTCCTCCATGAACAGCGTGTAGTCGTTGATCACCACGCGGCCGTTGCTGTTGTCGATCTGGAACCTGGTGACGCCGCCCTCCTGGAGCGAGATGTTGCCGCCCAGGTCGTTCAGCGTGATGCCGTTGCCGCGGATCGTGCACAGTCCCACCTCGGTGCCGCTGCGGGCCCAGGAGATGGCGTTGACGACGCCGGACTCCGGCGCCGCGTCGCTGTTGGTCTGGATGCGGAACAGATCCGCGTCGCCGCGGATGGTCCAGTTGCCCTCGTCGGCCGTGGCGTTCGTGTCGCGGATCCAGATCTGCGGGCTGGTGTTCTCCACCAGGATGTCGCCGCTGGCGTTGATCTGGAAGCCGCCCACCTCTACCCAGGCCGCGCCGTCCCAGCGCAGCGCGTTGTTGGCGACCGAGCCTGTCGGGAGCGTCAGTCCTGGCAGCTGCGAGACCGTGGCCACCTCGTCCATGCCGAACGCCGTGTTGGGGCTGTCGTACTGGAGCTCGAGCGCCTCGACGATCTGGAAGATGTCGGTGTCCACGCCGGCGTTGCTGCGTCCCCAGGCGTGCGAGTCCACCGTGCCGCGCGTGCGCAGGTAGTAGCCGTCCGGCGCCGCGTTGGTCTGGGCGAAGTAGTGCACGGACGTGGTGTTGAGCGCGGACAGCTGCATCTGCGGCTGGCGCTCGTTCACCGTGGCCGTGGTGCTGAAAACCAGGTAGCCCTCGTCCTGGGTCGGCGGTGTCGTCGTCGATGGAGCTCGGACGCCCGTGGCGACGCGGAACGCGCTCGAGCCGTCCCAGGCCAGGACATCGCCCTCGACGCTGCCCGCCGGCGGGATCAGGCCCAGGTCGGAGATGTACGCGAGCTCGTTCTGCACATCGGCGGAGTCGGTCCACTGCAGGCGGCCGTCGGCGCTGTCGGCCCACAGCTGCCCGGTGCCGGCGAGCGTGGCGAACTCGCTGGTGCCCTCGGTGATGCGCAGGATCCCGGACTGCGTGCCGTTGCCCAGGAGATCCAGCTGGCCGGCGCTGTTCATCTCGAACCGCGTCGCCGGCGTGCGGAAGCGGATCACACCGCTGGCGGTCTGCAGCCGGATCCCGGTGTTGCCCTGCAGGAGCGTGTCGCCGTTCGGCGTGCCCAGGAGGAACGTCTCGATGCCGCCGGAGCTCGTGCCGCCGATCCGCATCGGCCGGTTGAGGAGCTCGTCCACGATGTTGAACTGGTTGAGCCCGTCGGATCCGATGAACGCCCGCCTGGTCGCAGCTGGGCCGAGCGTGTCGTAGAACGCGATCTTGGTGTTGGTGGCGCCGGCGGTGCCGCGGATCCCGATGCCCTCGACGATGGACTCCATCACCTGGCTGGCGTTGTGGAACACGTTGACGCGGCCGGTGCCGGCACGCGGTCCTGCGTTCACGTTGCCGGAGCTCGTGGTCACGTCGAACAGCTGCACGCCGGCGTCGTCGAGCACCTCGAACAGCGTGAAGGGCGGCGTCTGCGCCGGACTCGAGTCCTGGATCGAGACCGAGCCCCTGGTCGCGTCGATCACGATGTTGCCGTCGGCGCTGGCGTCGTAGGCGTCCTGCAGGGTGACGGATGCGCCGCCGGTGGCGAACACGATCCAGCCGGTGTCGCCGGTGTCCGTGCTCTTGTAGTAGTAATCGCTGCCGGTGCGGTCGTAGTACAGATCGCCGCGCTGGCCAGTGATCACGCCCTCCGGGGATCCGTCGGAGTACGTGAAGCAGGGCACCGTGACGATGCGCTGGCGGAGGACTTCGATCCAGCGGTGCAGGCGCTCCGGGAGTCGAGGATCTCGGAAAGG
>JAAUXZ010121200.1_pt1 | contig 19569 bp, 30 predicted proteins | sample 7278131 | NCBI WGS metagenome assembly JAAUXZ01 (sample SAMN14350119, study PRJNA611818) | marine sediment metagenome | isolation source: surface marine sediment (3m) | place: French Polynesia: Moorea | collected 2018-08 | reverse complement strand
GGGTCTCGGCGTCGCGTTTTTTGGCTAGTTACCTGCGGCCCTAGGGCGAGGTCCAAGGCCAAAACGTCAACAATCCGACACTTTAGCGCCGAGTAGTCTGCATGGCACGTGCCAAATACCTTGTAAACGGCGCCGTTTTAGCGCAGATTTTCGGCATTGCGCAGGGGACCTTGCCCCACTGGCGACGCGCCGGCATGCCCATCGAACGCACTGGAGCGCGCGGCATCGAATGGCAGTACGACACCATTGCGGTTTCGCGCTGGCTGATTGAGCGGCAGAGCGGGGGCGGTGAGGAAGCGTTGGACCTCTCCCAGGAGCGGGCCCGACTGGCGCATCACCAGGCGAACAAGACGGCGCTTGAGGAGGGGCTTTTGCGTGGAGAGATCATCCGCACGACTGACGTTGTGCAGACCTGGCAGCAGCAGATCGGCGCCGCACGGGCCAAGCTGCTACTGATACCGGGCAAAATGGCAACCATGGTGAACAGTGGACAAAGCTTTGAGGAAACGAAGGGCGAAGCCGAAAGACTCGTCCGCGAAGCCCTGGGAGAGCTTGAAGGGACAGGCTTACCTGCTAGTCTTGAGCGAGCTTTGGGAGACAGCCTGCCAGGCCTGGAGGCCGCCGCCACGGCTGAACCTGAGAGAACACGCGGATAGGTATCGGTTTCTAAGCCCGGAAGCCTCAGCAGAGCCCGGCCGCTGGCAGACAGCCCGAAATCCGGTGATGTGGGGCATCATGGAAGCATTCTCCGAGCCCGGGGTGCACGATGTCACCATTCAGAGCTGCACGCAAATCGGCAAGTCGGAGATCTTGCTTAACCTGATCGGCTTCTACTCCCATCAGGATCCAAGCCCGATCCTGATGGTGCAGCCGACGGTCGATCTTGCTAAAGCATTCAGCAAGGAGCGCGTCGCGCCGATGGTGCGGGATACGCCAGCGCTTCGGCAGATCTTTCCAGATCCCAAATCCCGCAACAGCGGCAACCAAATCCTGCACAAGGAATACCCAGGCGGATTTCTGGCCATGACGGGCGCTAACGCGCCTTCGGGCTTGGCTAGCCGACCGATCCGCGTCTTGCTGTTCGATGAGGTGGATCGCTATCCACTCTCGGCGGGCACGGAGGGCGATGTGATGTCCATTGCCCGCAAGCGTACCGCTACCTTCTGGAACCGGCTGATCGTGGCCGTCTCCAGCCCGACCGACAAGGAAAGCTCGAACATCGAAGCCGCCGAGCAGCACACCGATCAGCGTCGCTATCATGTCGCGTGTCCGCATTGCCAGGCGGAGCAGGTGTTGACCTGGGCGCATGTGCAATGGCCCAAAGGGCGCCCAGGGGAAGCGCAGATCGCGTGCGAGTCCTGTCATGTGCTTTGGAACGAAGCGGAACGCCAGCAAGCCATTCGACAGGCCATGCTGACCGGCTGGCGTGCGACGCGCCACGATGCCGAGCCCGGCGTGGTCGGTTTCCACGTACCCGAGATGCTGTCCATCTGGCGAACGCCGGCCGAGATGGCTGTCGACTGGACCAAAGCGCAAACCAGCACCGAGAAGCTACGCACGTTCGTGAATACCTCGCTGGCTGAGACCTTCGAGATACCGGCCGATGTTCTGGACGGGGAGACGTTCTACAACCGGCGCGAGCACTACGCGTTGAGTCCGGGGCAGGTGGTGCCCAACGGCAGCCATTTGACAGCCGCCGTGGACGTTCAGGATGACCGGCTCGAAGCCGAGATTGTGTCCTGGGGCGCGGGGGAGGAGTCCTGGGGCGTCGAGTACATGGTCTTTATGGGCTCCCCTGGGCAGGCGCGCGTCTGGACCGAGCTGGAAAACTGGCTCAATGCGCCGCGGTATCGGGCAGACAATGCGATTCTTGATATTCCCCTCGTGCTGATCGACTCGGGCGGGCACTTCACGGACGAGACCTACGCCTTTTGCCGGCGCAATCCGCGGCGCTACGTGCCCACGAAGGGCAGCTCAGAGATGGGTAAGCCCTTAGCCACGTTTCCCAGGACCATGACCAAGGACGGGGTTTTTCTGACCATCATCGGGCCCGATACCGGCAAGGAACTTGTTTTCGACCGCGTGCGACTGACCGATCCCGGCGCCGGCTACTGGCATTGGCCCGTGCTCGATTGCTATGACCGCGAATACTACGATCAGCTCTGCGGCGAGAAACGCGAGCGGCACAAGGTGCGCGGGCGCATCGTTTACCGCTGGGTACCCGTGCGGCGTCGGAATGAGGCATTGGACATCCGCGTGCTTTCCATGGCGGCGGTGCGCTTGCTTCAGTCCATCGGGCGCATTACCCTGGAGACGCTATCGATCCAACCTTCGGATCCTTCCCCTGAGCCGCCGACCGCCGCCCCGGTTCGGCAGGCGCCAAGACAACCGCGGCGTCAACACCCACGGCGCCGCGGTCTTTTTGGGGATTCTTAAAGTAAAGTCTGCTATCCTGTGGATAACATGGACAGCACGACCGCCCGCACCCATCTTGACGCATGGCTTGCGGCCGATCTCGCAGTGGCGGGCGGTCAATCCTATACCATCGGGGGGCGAAGCCTGACGCGCGCCAATTCGGAGGAGATCCGCCAGCAAGTCCAGTATTGGACCCAGCAGCTTTCCCTTGCCCAGCACCGCGAAGCCGGTGTAAAGAACGCCAGCATCCTATACAGCCGATGGCACTGATCGAGCGCATATTCCCCGGCTGGGCCCTGAAGCGCGCGCAGGCACGTCAGGCGCTTAAGGCCATTCGCGGCAACTTCGAAGCCGCACGCTCAACCCGCACCCATCCGCGACGCGCCAGCACGGGCAGCGCCGATGCCGTGATGAACATGGCAACCTCGAACCTGCGCGGTTACTCCCGATATCTGGACGAGAACCACGATCTGGCGGTCGGCATTTACAACGACCTCGTGAACCGCGTGATCGGCGATGGCCTGCAAATCGAAGCCATGACCGTCGACCGCAGCGGCGATCCCCTCGATGACTTAAACCTAGCCATCGATCTCGACTGGCAGGAGTTCTGCGAGGCACCGGAGACCACGGGCGAGCTGCCCATGTGTGGGGAGAATGGCGTCGAGCGGCTCGTGTGTCGGTCTCTGGTGCGTGATGGCGAGCTGCTGGTGCACCATGTGTTCGGCCGGCGCTATCCCTATCCGGATCCTGTGCAATACGTGTTTGAGCTGCTGGAAGCCGATTATCTACCGTTCGAGATGCAAGCCAGCGAGCCGTTAATAGTGCAGGGCGTGGAAAAGGACGGATGGGGGCGTCCAGTCGCCTATCACGTCTACAAGGAGCATCCGAACGATCAGGGGCTCAACCTGGGCTCGAGCTTGCGTGCTTCACAAGAGACCATCCGCAAGCGCGCAAGCGTGATGACCCATCTGAAGATTGCTAAGCGGTTTCGCCAGACGCGCGGAACGCCGCTGGCGCATGCCATCATTACCCGGTTGGCCGACATCAAAGAATACGAGGAAAGCGAGCGCATCGCGGCGCGCATGAACGCGGAAGTCGGTGGCGTCATCACCAATGCGGGCCCGGCGCTGGGGCAAACGCAATCGGACGGTAACGAGTCCGTGCGCGAGCTGGAGATGGCCAACGGTATGTGGTGGACCTTGGCCGAAGGCGAGTCCGTGACCATGATGGACCCAACGCGGCCAAATACCGGGCTCGAAGCGTTCAGGGATTCGCAAGTGCGCATGCTGGCGGCTGGCACCAATACCCGGTATAGCTCGATTGCCAAGAATTACAACGGCACGTATTCGAGTCAGCGGCAGGAATTGGTCGAGGGCAACGTGGGCTATGACAGCTTGCGCAAGTACCTGATCGCGCGCTTCTACCACGTTGTGCGGCGCTTCCGCATTGATGCCGCGGTTCTATCCGGCAAGATTTCGCTTCCTCGAAGCCTGGACCGGCGCTCGTTGTACTGGGCGGACTACCGCGGTCCGCCCGTGCCTCAGATTGACATCACCAAGGAGATGAACGGGCGCAAGACCGCCCAGGAAATGGGCTGGACCAGTGGGGTGCAGAACACGCGTGATCTCGGCAACGATCCGCGCATTGTCGAGCGCCAAAACCAGCGCGCCGAACCGACCGAGTCCGCCACCGAAGACGAAGAGCCAACCGGAGACGTTGTCGCATGGCGCCCGTCGGCTTAAAGCATTGGATGCTGCACAACGATCAGCTCGCCAACGAGTATGACGAGACGCTAAAGCTTTCTCCGGGCTATGACCCTGTGCGGGCGGTCGATCCGGCGCTTACTTTTCACGCGCCGCTACTGACGGGGCCTGATTCCATTCCCGGCGCGATTCGCGCCACGGTCGAACGCAACTCTCAGGGAACCTATCGCGCGCCGCGTGGCACATTCTTGCTCGCTGCTGGCGACGATGAATCGCGCCACGAGTACACGCGAGATGATGAGCCTCTGGGCGTGCTGATGGAACCGGCGAGCACAAACAAGTGTGAGAACTATAACGCCAATCCAGATCCAGCCCTAACGGGACTTGCAAAAGGCGGTGATGCGTCGGCGACATTAACCCGCGTGCAAGATATAGTTGGATTAGAAGCCGCAGGATTACAAAACATTTGCACAAGCGGCTATGTGGTGCGCCTTAATAATACAGCCGGTAGCTCTAATGCGTGGGTGTCTATTTCTGGTGGCGCACAAAACACAAATACTCATCAGGGTAGCGTCTATTGGAAGGGCACAGGAAACGCTTTTCTGGCGATGATTACTCCAAATCCTTCGCAAGCACTAACGGCAAATTATCAGCGGTTTGTTCAGTCCTTAACTCCGCCCGGTGCCGGAGCAATCTTGCAAATAGCAGCACAGCCGGGTGCCGATGTATATTTCATTCTGAATCAACTCGAAGAAAAAATTGTTCCCAGTAGCGTCATTGTCACACGAGGTGGGGCCACCAGTCGCGCTGTTGATCAGCTTTCTTGGCCGTTGGCAGGAGCACCATATGGTCAACAATTACTAGCTGATGATGCTGCACAATCTGGCTTGCTAACGTCGGGCACTTTGCCGTGGTTTTCAACATTTGATCGAAATGGCTGGACAATTGATCATGGCATTTTAGAAGGCCGTGATATTGGCCAATTGGACACGGCGCGGCAGGACTGCGATCTTCAAACCGGCAAGTTCTATCAATTCGATTTCGAGATTCTAGAAACGAATGGCGCTCAGCTTAGCGTTTATATCGGCACTTATATTGAGAATTTCACCGGGGTCGATCCTGGGATCTATTCCATCGTCGCGAAGGCCGACGCCGATTATGTGCAGTTTGAAAACACGAATTGGATCGGCAAGGTGAGGGCTTTAAATGTGCGCGAAGCCGCGCCGATTATCAATCAAGCCCAAGGCATGAGCGCTATTATTGTTAGGCTAGGCTTTGGTTTCGATGATGCACTACAAAATTCGCAGCATGGCATACTATCTTTGCGTAATGGCGTCGTATCATTGATCTATCTAAATCGATCCGCGACCACATCTGCTTTTGTAGCCCAGACGCGTAGCAGCGGTGGAAACTTAGCCAGCGCATCGATCCCGGGGAATTTTCAGAAAGACGATCTATTCGTTGTGGCGGTTCGGTGGAATCTTGCCGATAACCTGCAGGTTTCTTGTAAGCGATTAGGTCAATGGTATGTTGGCGGCGGCGCTTTCAACACAGAATGGGAACTTGAAAATAAGCTGATTGCCGCGCGCTTGCCGAGTTTTCCGATACATGTGCAGCATATCCATTTTTGGATGGTTGATCGTGGTCAAGACTGGCTGCAAGAATTTTTTGAGGGCGTAGCGGAATGATGCGATCAAATGCATGGATTGCGCTTGAACATTCGCTAGCCCAAGCCTGGAAACAATGGTATGTCTGGTATCGCGATGGGCAGATCGGGCCCGAGCCGCCGCTTGATGCGTGGGACAAAAAGGCTATACGAAAGCTGGTGGATATCGATTTCGCCTATGGTGCTTTCAAGAAAGCCCAAGCGGGCGGTAAAACATGGCATTGCTTAGCCGTTTGGGATATCACGCACGGCATGATCCAGTCCGGTTATAACCACCATGGCGACGCCAACGAGGGCGGGGACTTCGAATGTGCCGGCCTTTGGTGGTGGGAATATGGGGACGGTATTTGCTGGCGCGATGATACCTATGGCTGGCAGCCTGGCAAGGTCTTAAAGTTCATGCCGGACGAATGCACCGCCTATGATGCGCAGGGCGATTGCACCAACTATGAGCCAGCGACAGAGCTCAAGAATGTGCAGCTTGTAGCCGGACAGCCGCACCTTGATTTTTCGGAGGCCGCATGACCTATCAAGTCAAAGCCCAAGCGCGCGAGGTCCTGATCTACGGTGACATCGGCCCCTCGCTATGGGACGAGCAGAGCGTGCAGGCGCGGGATGTAATTGACGCGCTTGATGATATAGACGGCGGTGCCTTAGGTGAATCTATCACGGTTCGCATCAACAGCTACGGCGGCGCCGTGGCCGATGGGCTGGCCATTTACAATGCACTGAGGCGACATCCGGCGCGCATCGTGACCGAGATCGATGGCTACGCTTACTCCATGGCGTCATTGATTGCGATGGCGGGCGATGAGATCCGCATGGCCGAAAATGCGCTCCTGATGATCCATGCGCCATTGACGGCCACCGATGGCAATGCTCAGGACTTCCGCGAAGCCGCCGAAATCCTTGATCGGCATGCGGAAGCGATGGCCGCGAGCTACACGCGCGGGGGCGCCATTCCCCGGGCCAAGGTCGATGATTGGTTATCCGGGGATCGCGACTGGTATTTCACGGCAGCCGAAGCCAAAAAGGTCGGGCTTGTCGACACGATTACTGAGGCGCTGGCGGTTGCCGCTAGCGGAACACTGGCCGACGTTCGCGGCCGACAACGGGAGGTAGAAACCATGCCACAGGCCAACGACGTAGAAGCCGCGAAACGTGAAGAACGCCAGCGGTTGATCGACATCGACGGCGCGCTTGCGATGCCGTCTGTTCAGATGCTCGGCGCCGCAGCGCTGGGGGAAATTCGCGCAGAGGCGCTCCGCGAGGGCTGGAACCTGGGCAAGGTGCATGCCCGGCTTTTAGAGCGGTTGCCTACCGTCAATGCGGACGACGGCGGGCCCATCACGGCCGGCGCCGGCACGCCGCAGGGTAGCGGGGCGAGCGGGGGCACGGCTATCGGCGATATCCGCATGGGCGCCGATGCCATCGACAAAAGCCGCAAGGGGCTAACCGCGGTATTGCTGGTGCGCGCAGGGCTCGACAAGTCCAAAGAGGCCGCGACCGAGCTGCACTCCAATGAGTTCGCCGGCATGACGCTCGCCGAGATGGCGCGGCATTGCTTGGTGATGCGGGGCCATTCAATTAAGGGCCTCAACCGCATGGCCATTGTCGGGCGGGCGCTCAGCGTGCGCGGTGACATGGGCATCACGCACAGCACCTCCGATTTTCCAGCGCTGATGGAAAACATCACCAGCAAGGCGGTGCTACGCGGCTGGGACGAGGCGCCCGAAACCTGGAACATGATTGCCCGGACCGGCAATCTGCCGGACTTCAAGATCGCATCGCGGGCGGCGCTGAATGCTTACCCGACGCTGCCCGAGCTACCTGAGAACGGTGAGTTCAGCTACGCGACCACCTCAGATCGGAAAAACCCGATTGTGCTCAAGCGTTTCGGGTCGATCATCGGTTTGGACCGCACCCTGATCATCAACGACGACCTGGGCGAGCTGACGCGCATCGCCACCGCCCAGGGGCGTGCCGCGTCGCGGACGGTTGGCGACATGGTGTATTTGGTGCTGACTTCCAACGCGGCCATGGGCGAAGACGGCGTGCCGCTGTATGACGCGCAGCACAATAACATCGCGAGCGTCGCGGGCCCGCCATCGGTCGAGACCCTGGAAGAGGCTGAGCTGCTGCTCGGCCTTCAGACCGACGACAACGCCAACGCGGACACTGAGGCCAACGTGACGGCGCTCAACATTCCGTTGCAGCGGGTCATCGTGCCGCGGAAGCTCGCCACCCGAACGCGCGTCTTGCAGACCTCGACCGACGATCCGAACCCGTCAGTTCGCGAAGGGATCCCCAACCCGTTCGTTGGGACCTTCGAGACCGTGTCCGATGCGCGCCTGGATTTGGTCAGTGAGACGGCCTGGTATGCCTCAGCCAACCCCGACAGCTTCGACTTTGTGGAAGCCGCGTTTCTCGATGGCAATACCACGCCCTACCTGGAGACCAAGGACGGCTGGACCATCGACGGGGTAGAGCTGAAAGTGCGTATCGACGTGGGCGCGGCGCCGCTCGATTTCCGGACTTCGATATACAACCCGGGAGCCTAACGAAACCCTGACGTAATAGGCGTGTAGGCCTACAAACAGACTGGACAAAACTTAGGAGTAACGAGAATGGCCAAGAATTATCTAAGCGGCGGGGTTCGGCTGCCGGTGACGCTGGCCGCGGCACGGTCGTCTGGCGACCTGGAGAAAGCCGCCAAAACCACGGGCATCGTCATGAAAGACGGTGCTATTGGCGATGTCGTGGAGCTACAGCTTGAGGGCGAGTGGTCGGTCCCGAAGGCAACGGGTGCCGGCTCGGCAGGTCTCAAGGGGGCGCATGCCTATGTGGTGGATGATGCCGGTACTTACAAGGTAACCGGCGATGCCACGGGAAACGATCCCTGCGGTATGTTTACCGCCGATGCCGCCGATGGTGCCACCACCGCTACCGTCAAGCTTGCTGGTGGGCCCTGGGGCCTCTAATTCTCGCAGCAGTGGGTATGCCGGCAGGGACGCCGGCCTATGCTCGATGGGTAGAGTTCGAGGCGTGCGGGCGGACTGGTGAGCCCGAAACTTTGGCCGAATACGGGCATTTTGCCGCGGCACCCAACTTAGGGCGGATGTTCATATGGGTAACACCCGGCTTGGTCGTCTCCGAAATACGAGTTCCCGACGGCGCCATCGCTTGCACCGGGATTGTCATCGGCGGCTTTCGTTATCTCGTGCTCGGCGATTATGGCGCCGTCATTTGCAAGCTGACGCCCGCCGAGCCATACTGCAAGGAACCACGATGACCTGAACAGGCGGGGCGCGTGACCTTCAAGCAACAGCTAGACACCGATCTAGGCATTTTCTTTAATCCCGACGAATTCGCGGATACGGCTACCATTGACGGGCAGCCGGTTGACGGGCTTTTCGATCCTGGGAGCGAAGGAGAGCGCGAAGAACGCTCGCCGATGTTTACCTGTTCAGACGATGCTGTGCGCGCGGTTGCCTATGGCGCTCCGGTCAGCATTCGCGGCGTGGACTACTGGATCGAAGCCTATCAGCCTGACGGGCTTGGCTTGGCGCGTCTGATCCTGAGACCCGACACATGGCCGCCACCGGCTTAATTAGCGTCGCCAGCGGCATTGTACGCGGCGCCACGCGTATCGGTACGGCCTACGTGGGCGCCGATATTCTGTTTGGTCGCGGCCGCAGCGCGCGCTTTGATGCCGGCATCGGGATCGATGTGCGCTCGAACATTGAGGGCGAGATCACCCGAATCAACCGAATAGTTCGCGACCATGACAAGCTGACGGCCATGGTCTTGAATACGGTCACACGCAAGGCGCGGACGAAGACCACGCGCGAGCTCGCCGCGGCACTCAATGTGCCTCAGAAGGTGCTGAGAAAGCGCATTCGCCATTACCAGGCCAGCGCACGGCGCAAACCGGTCCGGGCGTCGCTGTGGGTGGGCACCAAGCGTGCCATCAAAGCGCAGGAGCTTGGGGGCGCCGTCTCGCAGTCGAAGACCGGCTACGTGAAGGTCGGCAAGCGCGTGTTTCGTAATGCCTTTCCGGCGCGCATGCCAGGCGGACACCAGGGCATATTCAGCCGTAAGCTGCACGCACGGCACAAGCGACGCGCAGATGGCCAGATGACCCAGCTACCGATTGAAGAGGCTGTGGTGCAGCTCATGCCGGAAGCGGAGCGGATAAGCCGGCGCCACGCGGAACGCGCTATCAAGGAAGATTTCCCCAAAGAGCAGCGGCGGATCGCCGAACTCAAGTTAACCAAAGCGAGGTTTTAGCATGCCCGTTCTAGGCACCGGGATCAGTATCACCTTTTCGAGCGGCTTTCTGGCCGAGATCACTAACGTCGATGAGTCCGGAATCGAGCGCGCGGTGATTCGCACCTCTCATGCGCAAAGCTCGCAACAAGACTACCTACCCGGCAACCTGCCGGACTACGGGCAGCTCGATTGCGAGATCGCATTCGATCCGAGCCTGAAACCGCCCATCGACCAAGCGGCGGAAACGGTCACGATCACCTATCCCGATGGGTCGAGCTGGGCGCGTAGCGGTTTCATGTCGGGCTTTCGCTATACGGCGCCCACCGGTCCCGACGAAGATCGCATGATGGCCACGGCGACGATCAAGTTCTCAGGCGATCTGACGGTGACGCCACCGGTATGAAGACACGCAACGAAATACTGGCCACCCTACCTTATATCCGCTCTGTGGCGACGAAAACATGGGGCGAGGTGTTCGTCCGGCAGGTCAAGGCCAGCGAGTTCGAGGGTTTCTGGGCCATTCTCGAAGGTGTGACCGGCGCCGAGCGCATGGCAAAGTTCACGGCCTTGGCGCTCTGCGATGAGAACGGCAACCGAACCCTAGTTGATGAAGACTGGCGGACCCTAATGGATGGTCCGCTTGAGCCACTGGCGGAAGTAACGGACGCCTTTCTCGATTTCAATGGCGTGACGATGACCGCAGAGGACGAAAAAAAAAGCTTAACGCAGGGCAATATTTCGTCTATCAGCTCTGTGAAGCACTCGGAATCATCAACGTCCGAGCAGCGCTCCGCGAGCTGACCGTTCGCGATCTGTTTGCCTGGGCGCTGTACCTCCGGGAAAAAGCCGCACGAGAGAGCACAGGCGAGACGGGCCAGAAGTTCGAACGACAACGGAGCCCCATGGAAATGCAACTGATCCTAGACCGGTATCGGCCGAAGGTGGCCAAGAATGCCTGAGCTTGGCCGGCTTCGCTGGGTGCTAACCGCGGACACGCGCCAGTTCGATAGCGCCATGCGTCGCACGGGGCAAGGCCTGCGGCGCTTGGGACGACTGGCCGCGGCAGGGCTTGGCGTGCGCGGTATTGGCTCGATGCTGCGGCGGGGCATTCAGACGGCCGACAGCATTGCCAAAATGGCCGACGCAGCGGGCGTGTCCATCGAAGCCCTGCAAGCGCTCCGGCATACCGCGGACCTGGCAGGGATCAGTACGCAGAAATTCGACGATGCACTGCTGCGGTTCTCGAAACGCTTAGGCGAGCTTCAGCTACACCAGGGCCCACTTTTCCGATTCCTGAGCCGCTATGATGCGCGAATGATCCGATCACTGGCAGCAACGGACAACACAACCGAGGCCTTTGTTCGCATGGCCGAGATGATTCGCGGCGCGCCTGGGCGTCTCCAGCCTGCACTTACAGCAGCAGCGTTCGGCGTGGGGAATATCCGCATGCGGACCATGATGGCGGGCGGCGCTCCGGGCCTCGCCGCGGGCGTGCGCTCCGCCATGGAAAATGTCAACTTCATTACCACTCAGCAAGCGCGTCAAATGGAGCAAGTCAACGACACGATCACGCGGGCCAATGAACGCTTTACCACCGAGATGGCGCAAATGGCGATTAAGGTGGTGCAACTGGTAGCCGGCGCTGTTCAGAAAGTGGAGCGCTTTATCGATTCGATTACCGAGAAAACGTTGGGTGAGCGCTTTATGGAGGGCGCCGCGGCGCTTGGGCGCTTCATGTTTCCGGGCGCAGCGAGGACCACCGAATGAGCGCGCTAGACGGCCTGGTCGGTTTTAACCGTTGGATCGAGACTGATGAGGGCGTGATCGCGTTTCGCACCGATCGCGTCATCACCATACCGGTTGGCGAGAATACCATCTGCAATGCACAAAGCGATCTTGGTCTGCTCAAAATCGATGATCCGCATCCATGCTTTCCCGGCCTGGTGGTGCGAGAGATCAACGGCCGCGAGAATGCCGATTCCAACGATCAATACGATGTCGAGTATGTTTTCCGTGCGCCGAACACAGAAGCGCAACCGGGCGGCCAATTCTCGATGGCGGCAAGCCTGACAGCCGAGAAAGTGACGCGCGATCGTGACGGGAATCAAATCAGCGTCACCTATACCTACCCAACCGCGTACAAAGATGTGCTGCTGGCGGGCCAGACGCGAAACCAGATCCCAGAAGTCGAGTTTCAGGCACCGACACAGGTGTTGCGCTGGACGCGACTACAAGACAGCTTCAATACCGCTTACAGCAACGTCAACGCGGTTCACGGCACGCTGAACGAGTTCGCCATCTACTCGAAGGATCCCGAAACCTTGCTCTGTACGCGGGCCGAAGTAGAACAGGCCAATTTGAAGTTTCGCGAGACCTACGAATTTCAATGGCGCCGGCAAGGCTGGAAGGTGTATGGGATTTTTCTGCAAGAGGACGATAACAAGCCCGTGGAGAATCCGCAGCCGGCGAGCGAGGTATTAGCCGATGTGTTGCCGCTTTACGATTACTCTCTACTTGGCTTGCTGCTACCCTCGTGACGCGCCGCGGCAACATTGTCAAACGGCCGGAGCCGTGGCGCCGTAATCAGCCAGTTAGCGCCAAGAAACTTGATCAACTGCGCGATGGGTTAGATCGTCTGATCGAGGGGACCACGACTGCCCAGCTCGTGGGCCAGCAACGCACCTTCCGACAAGTCTTTCAGGCACAGATTGCCGCCATTCAGGGCGATTACCTGGACGTGCGCGAATATCGCGAGTATCCGGTGGGCCCGCCGTTCGTGGGCCCCACGCAAATTCTTGTGGCGCGGCCATGGTTGTTGCGCCGGACTCCCTTCGATGGCGGGAGCTGGAACGGTATTGGCTTTACCTACACCGATGACCAGACGCGCACCGCCACGCAAGCCGCCACGACCGAAGTGCAGCGCATCACGCCGGCCTATGTGATCGGGGACATTATCTATTGCGCCGGGCAGGTCTACGGGGGCGTTGCTGTCGATGTGGGCGCCATTCCTTTAGTAGCGCTCGATATGAATGTTGACGGGCGCTCCTGGGCGGCTGAGCCGCAGCCGTAATGCCGCTCGGAGCTCCGGAGCGCTCGGCGCTGGGGTTTTACTTCGAGTCATTGCTGCAAGCCCGTGGCGGGGCAGGACAGCAGCCGCAGCCACCGGTTAAGAAAGAGCCTTATCCTATCCCGGACCGGCAGATCTATTGCCTGGCGGCGAGCATATTTCAAAATGAGGCGCAACCTTGCGGACCGATTGGTACTCCATGCCCCGGCGATCCGCCTTCACCGCTTGAAGGCGACTGGCGCACGCAATATCTGACCGTTCCGGAGTGCGTTCCGGCGCCACTGGTCCCGAAAAATTACCCGCTTGTGCATGGCGCGGATAGCTTTCCCGCTGGTTGCCTAGCTCAATGGAACGTGGGCTTCGGCTACATCGACGGTCAAATCATCCGGGGCATCACCTACGACAGTTCGCGCGATGGCGCTTTTCATAGCTCCTGCTCAACCGGAACACTCAACTATCCGCCTTGGCCCGAGCTGATCGATCTCAGCATGGCAACCGCCCGATGGGGAATCGTATCGGTCGATCATGCCAACGACCGCTTTTACTTGGATGAGGCGACCTACCTAGAGACTGAAGGACCGGGCGGTATTCGGCCGCAGATTGCGGTTTCGGGGCAGCCGCAAAACAATGGTTATTACCTGATCGATGAAGTGAACGACGCGGAAGGCTGGGTGCGCGTCAATCGTTCGCTGAGGGCAGAAGCGGGCGGCGGTCAAGCGACCTATCAGCCTGGCATCTCGACCGTGTGCGGCAATTCAACGAGCGTGATCGATGCCTGTCAAAGCATCCGGATCTACGTCGATAGCGTTGCGGGCGTCGATCCGCGAATGTACCTGTACTTTGTGGACGGGCCCTATGCGAGTGAAGGCCTGATGCCGATCACGGGCATTGGGCCTGATTACATCGAGGTATTTTCCAGTTTCTTTGGCGATCATGTCGGCCAATGGGGCGCTGGCTTGTGGACATTCAATGATCGTGGCACGCGTAAAACTGGGAGCTTCACAGCCGTCACGGATCCGCCCAATGTATTTCAAGCTCAAGTACGCGCCTACACAGGGCCAGAGCTGAGCGCCAGCGAGCCTGACGATACCTTGCTGCGCATCAGTAATAGCGTGGGTTACGATGGCGATCAGTCGGTCACACCGGAAAAGCCATTTACCACACCGCTGTGGACCTACAACACGCAGCTTTATATCGGCGATAGCACGGGCGACTGGCAGAACCGCGCCGTAGTGCTCGTCGGCGGATTCTTCATCAGCGGTAAGTCGGCGCGCGTGACGGGCACGCTCGGTCTCTATGATGGGTTTTACCCGTATGTGCGTTCGTCACCAAGTGGAAACGGTGGCGTCATCGCTAATACGCCATTTGTGGGCACCGATGACGGTGTGATCGAATTCCAGGGGCTTAGTTTTCTCGTCAACAACATGCCGGTTGGTTATGACCAGACCGGCGCGACAGTCGTGATTGCGGGCACTGGGCAGTATGACGGCACCTATACTGGTTGCCACGTCTTCGATAGCGGCTTTGGGTTCGGCGTCATCGAGGATGGTACGCTGGATGATGTCTGGTATCAGGGTGACGTGACAACGGGCACTTGGGAAGTAACCACAGGCACGCCAGCGAATGGCACAATTGCTCAGAGCTTCGGCGATGATCCCGATCCATTCACCAGCGTGGAGCCAGAGAAAAGCGGGAGCTTCACGTCAACCGACTGCCTGGGGATCCGTGTTACGGTGGGCGCCGGACACGGGATCCTCGTGGGCGATTACTTCGAGATGTTTAGCAACGCGGTGTATACCTCGCTGTGCTTCGGCACGGTCGATACCGTTGGTGCCGATTACATCGACATCGATGCGATCACATACCGCGGTGATGATTCGGGCTTGTGGAATGCCACTGAACCGATCCCATGATGGCTATGCTTGATACATTTGCACAGTTTCTGTTGTTCGTGGTCGTGGGTTGGATTGGAGTGATTTGGCTGTTGCGCCGGTTTCTCTGAGCGACTATCCTTGATCGTGAACGGTAGTTAAACTCTTTCCTGCGTCCCTGCCTGCTCCAGTCGTCTGCCTCCGGTCGACTGCCGTTCATGGAGCTTGCAGGGCGCACCCTACATACTATCGGAGTGAACGCCGATGACTTCTGATGACTCTTACGAGAGCTTTTTGCGTGAGCGCTGGTTTATGGTGTCGCAGGATGCCGCGCGCGCTGAGGCCTTGCTTGAGCTGTTGATCGAGCAAGAATCCCCTGATTGCCGCATTCCCAGGCACTTACGAAACGGTATTGAAAAGTTTCTCGCGGGCCGCAGGTTGCGCCGCAAAGCTGCTCAGGCGCGTCTTGATGCGCTGGAGCTTGAGCGGGAGAAAGCGAGGGAGGGGCAAGGATGAGCAGTCAAATGCTGATGTTCGAGGTGGAGGGCATACCTGAGCCCAAGCCACGCATGACGCACAAGGACAAGTTTGAGCCGAGCCCGGCTGTGCAACGTTACTGGGCATGGAAAAAGCTGGTGCAACTCAACATATCGCACGCCACCGCGGGGCAGTTCGAGCTGATGACGGGCGCCGTGCAGGTAACGGCTTACTTCCGCATACCGATACCGCAGAGTTGGACGAAGCAAAAGCGCAACGACGCCGAGGTGCGGCTGGTGTTGCCGACTGGCGCCGGCACGGGCGACTACGACAATTACCTGAAAGGCATCAAGGATGCGATGAACAAGGTGGTGTATGAGGATGACTGCCAGGTGATCGGCGTCGGTGAGGGTTGTATGTACTACTCACACGAGCCCGGCGCCAGTGTCATTGTTCAGGAAATCAAGCCACCGCTGATCCTGCCATGGGATACCGTGGCCGCTATGTGACGGGGCGCTGACCGTCGCCACTGTGAAAAGGGGACTGTAGGGACCTAAAGCCTAAGACGGAAGCTCCAGGGCTCAGGGACGAGCCCGCCAAGGGGAATCGATGAAAGCCTATCACTTTGAACTGAAAGATGGAGAGTGCGGTACGTTGGCTGGTTGCGATAACGATTGCACGGTCGATGATGCGCGCGAATGGATCGAGTTCTATTACCGCGGGCGTGTCGTCGAGGTCCGCGAGGCCGGGATTGTGATGAATGCACCGCCGACCAAGGACTTGCGGGCCCAGTACATTGCAGCCATGAGGCAAGCGGCGTCAGGCTGTGCGGAGGGCGAATAGCGCATATCAAGCTACCTGCTGCCCCACGGAGAGACGTGGACAGACTCAGGTGTCGCTGGTCCGGGCAACACACGACACTGAAACGGGCCGGATATGACCGGTAACCAAAACCGTATAAAGGACGGTAGCCGGAGCCTACCTTGCGTAGGCCAGTAGGTAGCTTGATGGGTGCTAGGGTACAAGCCCCATCAGGGGCGCGGGCAGTTTCAACGGGTCGAAGGTCGCTGCCCGCGTTCCTTTTCCCTTGGTAAACCTGGACAAAAGCAGTTATCCACAGGTTATCCACAGGTTATCCACAGGGTAAGGGTGAACAAAGCCCGTGTCATTTAACATAACGTGAGATTAGGCGAAATACAGGAGCTGGACAGATGGCAGAGCAACAGCAATTGCTTATGAATGAACAGCAAGTCATCGAACATTTGCTCACCGGAGGCCTGAAAAAGGTGTATCGGAACTACTTTGCTGCCGATCTGGCCACTGAAGACGGCCAAACGTGCCTAAAGTTGGCTGATCGGGGCCTCATGGTCAGGCATGTCGAATCCGCCAAGCAACCCGGGCTGGTGTATTTCCATGTAACCCAGTCGGGGGCCGAAGCGGTGGGGCTCCAGTTGCCCAAATGAGCGACAAGCCGAAGCTCTGGCCGGAGCAGCACTGGAGCATCGCAATCGACATCGACGGTGAGGAAGTCGTGAGAATCGAGCCCGGCATAGTCACCGGCAAGGGCTTGTTGAGCGGGGAAGAGCAGGCGACAGCCTGTCGAGCGGTGCGCTATATGGCGGCGTTTCTAGGTTGTGAGGACCTGGAACAGAAGCATCCAATGCTTTGAGTGAGAAAACTACCATTGAGAAAGCCATGGAGAAGCGGAATCGGGCCACGGGACTTGAAGGGCTTGGCATTCTTCGCCAAGCGGGCCCGCGGGAGCATCGGTCCTTGCATGCGGCGCAAGCGATCTTCGATAACATCGCCGAGATTGAGCGGCTTGCGGGCGAGCAGGGTGCCCTCTATCAGGATGATCGAGTCGAGCGCTATGAATGGTGCAGGCTCGTGGCCATGGTGATCGAGGTTTATATCAAACGAACCACATCGGAGTGAACGCTGATGAATGACGAATTGTTCCCCAGGCAGGGTTACCTGATTCTGCAAGGCTGGGAGGGGCGTACCGAGACGCTGTGCGAGGTGCTGGAAGAGACGCCGAAACGCTATCGCATCAAGGCTTTAATCGGCATGCGCCTGGGTAGTCCTGGGCGCTGGCTGGATAAGGGAGAGACGGCACTCGTGCCCAAGCGGGCCATTGTGCTGTTGCCGCAACCGGGAGACAACATCCAATGAGAAAGCACATTATGGGAGCTGCAATGCTGCTTCTGGCGAGTGGCGCCCAGGCTCAGACTTTCGTTTCGCCGAATTGCCGGCTTACGTGGTCGGCGCCAGTGGGCGGGGCCACGCCAACGGGCTACATGGTGTATTTCGAGCGGCAGTCGCCGCTCGAGCTATCGAACCACAATGCCGGTATGAACCTGCAATTTGACTGCGCGCAGGCGAATCTGGTGCCCGGGAGCTGGCGGGCATGGGTGACGGCTTACAACGTGGTGGGGGAAAGTGCGCCGTCCAATGTCGTCCCTTTCGAATTAGTCAACTCTGCACCTGGTTCCCCGACTGGTGTGCAAATCGGTGAAATTCCATGAAGCTGTCCGATAGACAGGCAACTTTTACAATCAAAGTTGCGCGTCTTTTAATCGCCATCAATGACGGGCAATTTGATACGCATGAACGTCGATTGCGGGCTCGATTGCGAGACGTATACAGGGACCCGCGGGCATTTGGGTACTACGGATCCAACGATACTAAAAACGGGCGCGCGCCCTACGGATCTGCACGATCAGAACACAAGCGGGGACTTGCCGCCGATATTCTTATCGATATCTGGGACGTAGAAAAACAGACCTGGGTTTGGGCACAAACCTGCGAGGCTTATCAGGAGATCGGCAAAGCATGGGAGAAAGACGGCGGTACATGGGGCGGCGTATGGTCGAACGGCGACTGCAATCATTTTCAGGAATAAACCAGCAAAAAACAGGGGTTTAGTATGCCATTACCGACACCAAGACCTGAGGAGCAGCAATCGGACTTTGTTTCGCGCTGCATGGGAAACGATGAGATGGTCAGGGAGTTTCCTGATCTAGATCAAAGACGGGCGGTCTGTCAAAACCAATGGGAGGAGGGCCCTGTTGATTACACTTTTAGCCGAGAGACTGGGGACAGTCCTATTACCGGATCCGAAGCCACCAACGTCTATCCCATGGCCCAAGCCAGGCTCGGGAGTCATTCTAGCGGACTGTCACGGCGTAATGGAGTGGTGGGGGCCCTATCCTATCCTAAAGTCCTGGAGCGCGCTTGGCGTAACTACGGCTGGCCCTTTGACGGCTGGGACGAGTAGCGGCTATGCCTGGCAGTTACCGCCCTGGGCCGATTCGGTGCGCTTCCGATATCGAGCCCGGGGCTTTCTGCCCAGACGGCCGCAGCAGCTCGAATTGTGGATAACTTGAGGCAGTTCTGTGGAAAAGGTGTGGATAACCCTGTGCATAAGGTGTGGAAAAGCTGTGGATAACTCTCCCCATCCCCCCTCTCATACTCTCCCCTCTAAGGAAATATATAAATTAACCCCTCTAAGAGGCGCGCTAGGGGCTTTGGTCATTTTGTGCGCAAGTGGTTGCACGGTGGCCCAAGAGAAAGCCGAGCGCTACCAAGCTATCGGGGAACAGTTCAGCAACCCTAAGCGCGTGATTGTCCACTACGAGCGGCAGGATGACACGCTGTCCGGCATGGAGTGCCGTTGCTTTGGGGAAGCCTGTAATCAGCCGCCTTTCAGTGAATAGTCAACGATTTCTGACAATTAGGGCGCATACTACCTACACGGCAAGCGAGAAAGTCTGCAAGGGATAAGCCACAATGCACAATAAGCGGCGGCAACAAGTCACTGAAATTCTTGGGGGGATGTGCCTACCATGTCCAGCATCATGGACTGGTTTACGTTGGCCGCTACCTTGGGCGGCGCATTGTTTGGTGCAGGGATCGCATGGGGCGTCGCCGCTGGCGAGCGCAGGGCCACGCGTCAGCGCATTGACGCCATGCAAGGGCATATTGAACGGCTCGAAGCCCGACTTGATGGCCTTTACAACGGCCATTCCAATTCAAAACACTGATCCCTCTAAAACCCTTGCGGGTCCTTGCTGTCCGGCCAGTGCGGGGTCTCGGCGT
>JAAUXZ010029494.1_pt1 | contig 19606 bp, 18 predicted proteins | sample 7278131 | NCBI WGS metagenome assembly JAAUXZ01 (sample SAMN14350119, study PRJNA611818) | marine sediment metagenome | isolation source: surface marine sediment (3m) | place: French Polynesia: Moorea | collected 2018-08 | reverse complement strand
TTGTCCTGGTTCCGAGATGGCTTTGTAGACGTTTACGTCGAAGACACCTGGCGACGGGATGGTCAACTCGAAATCGATATGGATTGGAGCCTCGGATTTCGCAGTATTGAGGTCCAGGCCCCTGAAACCGCGGGAGTAATCACAAGAGTGGCAACGGGCCCGATTGTCGACTACGTGAATAGCCACGACGGTGACTTTCCCTTTGAGTTCCAGATGGTCATCAATGAAAGTCAATTCGAGTACAAGTCCTCGCTTGCAGCCGCTGGCTTATGGACAGCCGTGGGCGAGGCTGTGAACAACATTTTGTCGGGATTGGGTATCGACGTTGGTAAGTCAGCGGCAGAAACGGGAGAGAAACTCAAAGAGGAAGCCAAGTCAGTGCTTGACCGGCTCCGCAAGCCCAAAGACGAGGACGAGTAGGGTTTCCAGACCGGCCTTGCTTTTGGTCAACAGGCATACCTGCCGCCCGCTATTGGACGGATGGTGTGGCCCCGACGGTACATACACGCAACTGCGGTCGTTACGGATTGCGAGCCCGACCGAATAGGCGTAATCGACATTACCATGGGGCTAATTTCTGAACTCAGGCGTCGCAACGTATTTCGCGTGGCGATCGCCTACATGATCATCGCGTGGATCATTTTGCAGGTAGGCGACGTCCTGGCGCCAGCACTGCTGCTTGACGATTGGGTCAATCGTGTACTCGCTTTTTTTCTGATTCTTGGATTTCCCGCAGCGTTGGTTTTTGCCTGGGCGTTTGAGCTGACGCCCGAGGGCCTCAAGCTCGAAAAACACGTCGATCGCGACAGATCCATCACGCACTTGACAGGGAGGAAGCTCGACTACTTCATCATCATCGTGTTGGTTGTAGCGCTGAGTTTCTTCGCCGTTGACAAGTGGGTGCCGGGGCCTGCACGTGACGGACAAACGATGCAGGTCACGGCAGACGCGGCTAGTGACGAAGCCACCGAGTCAGCCGACGAAGAAATGTCGCGAGTCTCCATTGCCGTGCTTCCCTTCGCAGATTTGAGTCCTGAAGGGAACCAGGAATATTTCTCTGACGGCATCTCCGAGGAGATACTCAACCTGCTTGCCAAGGTGCCGAAACTCAGGGTCACATCGCGTTCTTCTGCATTCTCCTTCAAAGGACAAAATGTGGATATTCCGACGATAGCGGAGAAACTGAGTGTTGCTCATATACTCGAAGGTTCGGTACGCAAGGCGGGCAGCCAGGTTCGAATCACAGCCCAGTTGATTGAGGCTGGCACCGACACTCATCTGTGGTCTGAGACCTACGATCGAACGCTCGACGATATCTTCGCGACGCAGGATGAGATTGCGGCCAACGTGGTAGACGAACTCAAGATCACGTTGCTCGGTGACGCTCCCACGGTCCAGACAACCGATCCCGACGCTTACGCACTCGCTTTGCGGGCTCGCTACCTGGCCCGGCGATTGACGCCCGATGCTTTCGAGAAGTCCATCTCACTGCTTGAACAGGCTTTGAAGATCGATGCCAACTACGCTCCGGCCTGGGCTGGCCTCGCCGAGGCTTACGAGAGACAGGCCGGTAAAGGACTGCGGCCCTTCGACGAAGGATATACGCTGGCGCGCGAGGCGGCTAACCGGGCCCTCGCCCTCGATCCACTGAATGTCTCGGCTTATTGCAGTCTCGCAAGAATAGCGAGGATCTACGATCAGGATTTCGAGGCAGCGGCGAAACACTATGAACAGGCGCTCGCCATGGAACCGACTGACACCGTCAGCATTAGCCGCGCCGCCAGGATGGCCACGTCCCTCGGCCGACTGGACCAGGCCATCGCGCTCGCCGAATATACTGCCGTACGTGACCCAGTCGACCCTGGCGTGATCGGGAACGTAGCGCTGCTGTATCTCTATGCGGGTCGCCTGGACGATGCCGTTGTCTATTGGCGCACCACCTTGATCCTGAGTCCGGACTATATCGGAGCGCAGTACTGGACCGGCATAGCGCTGCTGCTGAACGGTGATCCGCAGGCCGGACTTGCAGAGATTCAAAAGGAGGCCTTCGACGTGTTCCGCCTGATCGGCTTGGCGATGGCCCATCATGCACTGGGCGAAACGGACGCCTCCGACGAAGCGCTCGCGACGTTGATCGAGAATCACGAAGAAGAATGGGCCTATAACATTGCCTATGTGCTCGCTTTCCGTGGCGAGGCCGATCAGGCTTTTGAGTGGCTGGACAAAGCGGTGGATTACAACGATCCTGGACTGGCCGAGATTGCGATCGACCCACTATTTGCCAACATCCGGGACGATGCCCGCTGGCTTCCATTCCTGGAGAGCATTGGCAAATCGCCGGAGCAGTTAGCGTCCATCGAGTTCGAGGTTACGCTGCCCAAGTAGGATCGGCCACCGTGGGCTGACACAGTCTACCGATGCGAACGTCACCAGGGTCTTGAGAAACGAAGTCAGGCGAAGAATCGGAACAAGCTGTAGAGAACGAAGGCAAGGCTCCAGAAAGCAATTCCACCAAAGAGTCCGTTCTTGATGCCAACCGCGGCATCGAGTTGGCTACTCGAAGAGTCGCCCATGATTCCGCGCTGCGAGGAAGCGTCGATCGGTTCCAGCTCTCTCATCTTGAAAAACCTTGAGTGTTGCCAGCCTCAACTTTGCGGTTGCCGGATGCGACAGACAAGCGGATTATCTCTGCGATAAATATCGAAAAAACCGATGAAATCCGCATGTGGATGTGTTTACTGCGGCAGCGCCACAACCGATCCACACTCGATTCGCTAACTGAACGCCAGCTCGTACCCCACGTCGAGCAGGAATTCCTGCTCCCTTTCCAGGTCGGCGATCGTCAGCGGGTTATCTGCGAGCCACTCCGCATCGAAGGTCAGCGATATCGTATTGTCCTTGACGTCGATCGCTACCTGCGGTCGGGCAGATCCCTTGCGGCTGCGGTTGAGCAGCACTGCCAACCTCAGGATCAACAGTAGCCGCAGACCCGGCTCGCGCCATGCCTCGGGCAGCAACTTGAAACGGCTCTTCTCGATACGATGCCGCTGGCCGCCAATCAATAGTGCGAGGAAACGTTGTTCAGCTCGCGGAAAGCCCGGCATATCAGCGTACTCGGCTATATACGCGCCATGCCGCTGGTAGCCGTCGTGCGAGATGTCGAGACCGATCTCGTGCAGGTACGCTGCCCAGTCGAGCACCTTACCCGCGATTCTCTTCGAGAAGCCCCATTCGTTTTTGCATTGCGCGTACAGCTCGGCAGCCGTGCTCGCCACGCGTTCCGCCTGCTTGTTGTCCACCTGGTAGCGGGAGACCATTGCACGAACCGTGCGCTCACGCGCATCCTCGTGCTGCAGTCGCCCGAGCAGGTCGTACAGCAGGCCTTCGCGAAGCGCTCCGTCGGAGACCTGTAACAGCTCGATCTTCAGCACGTGCACCAACTCGGCAAGTATCGAGAGGCCACCTGGCCAGACCTGCGCGCGTCGTTCGGAGAGTCCGTCCAGCTCCAGCTCGGCAACATTCTCGAACGCGAGGACCCGTTCAATGAGCCGCTCGAGCGCATCCAGCGTCAAGCCCTCTGCGGTAATGCCCAGCTCGCGCGCTACCGCCTCGGTGGCACGTATGGTGCCCGAGGTACCGATCGCCTCGATGTCGGTTGCGTCGCGGAAAAAGGCCTTGACCGGGCGCAGTTCGAGCTGCGCAGCAATGCGCGCCTTCTCGAAACCGGAGCGCGTGATCCTGCCGTTCGGGAAGAAGCGTTCCGTCATCGACACACAGCCCATGTGCATGCTCTCGAGTGCTCTCGGCGTTCCCGCCTGTCCGAGGATAAGCTCGGTGCTGCCGCCACCGATGTCCATGACCAGCCTCAAGCCGTCCGTCGGGGGCAGGCTGTGCGTTACACCATTATAGATGAGTCTCGCTTCCTCGATGCCCGAGATGATCCCGATAGGGTGGCCCAGCGCCAACTCGGCATCCAGCATGAAGCCGGTATCCTCACGCGCGCGTCGGATCGTGCTGGTACCGGCTGCGCGCACGTTATTAGCGTGCACTTCCCTCAGGCGCTCGCCAAAACGAGACAGGCAGTCGAGTGCGCGTTGCCTTGCCGCAGGGGCGATATCGCCACTGGCGGACAGGCCTTCGGCGAGGCGAACGGTTTCGCGGATGCGATCGAGAATCGCGAGTTGCCCGTGGCGCAACTCGCCGACGATCATGTGAAAACTATTGGAGCCGAGATCTACGGCCGCGATGATCTCCGGCTGAGCGACCTCAGACGGTGAAAGACTGTCCGCAACCGCAGGTGGTTTGTGCATTCGGATTCCGGATGATGAACTGCGCTCCCTGCAGATCTTCCTGGTAGTCGATCTCGGCGCCCATGAGGTATTGCACGCTCATCGGGTCGATCAGCAGCGTAACGCCCTGGTTCTCGACCTGGCTGTCGCCGTCCTCGATATCCTCGTCGAACGTGAACCCGTACTGGAAGCCCGAACAGCCGCCGCCCGAGATGAACACCCTGAGCATGAGGTTGGGGTTGTCTTCCTCGGCGATCAGTTCGCCGACCTTGTTTGCCGCAGCATCGGTAAAGACGACGCTTGGCGGTGCCATGTTCTCCATCATTGCCATATGTGTCCGGGTCCCGGGGAAATCAAGCCTCGCTGGGCACCGCCGCCGACTCGTCGATACGACTGGTCTGCTCCAGCAGCGGCACCTGGCCTTCCGGCTGGTGCACCAGCTTGCCATTGATCTCCGCGCCAATAGCCATTTCGATCAGATTGTAATACACATTGCCAATGACTCGCGCGGTCGGCCCGAGTTCCACCCGTTTGCTGGCGAATACGTCGCCTTTGACGATGCCGTTCAGCACGACATAAGGCACCGTCACGCCGCCGTCCACGTTGCCGACATCGCTGATGCTCAGCGCGGAGTCGGTATCCGGATCCGCCGTCACGTTGCCCTGTACGGTGCCATCGATATGACAACCGCCCTTGAAATGCACGTCGCCGTTGATCTTGCTGTTTGCGCCGACCAGCGTCTCGACGACCGTATGCCTGCTGTTTTTTCTTCCGAACATCCGATTCTCCAAATCATCCCTGGCTGGTAGCCCAGGCAAAACTCTCTTCAATGCTCGCGATCGAGCGGGTCTTCGAACGAACCTCGACGCGTATGCGTTCCGGTGTGAAACCGTCTGGCAGTACCAGCTGCCGGTCAAAATCCTGGAAGTAGCGGAACGAGAACGCCCAGCCCTTGTCGGCATCCGGGGGCACGAGCTGCCCGAACGTATAGACGGTCTCGACCCCGTCCTCGCTGCCCTCGATGCTGAGATTCACGTTGCCGGACACCTTGCGATCGTGCTTCATCGCCTGGATCAGCACTAGACGCAGGTTGAACTCCCGTTCTTCCTTGCCGCGCGTCAATCGCAGGTCCTGCACACGCAGTCCCGACTTGCCGTCCGAAGGCGACACGATTCCGCGGTAGAAAGCAATCGCGTCGCGCTGTTCCTGGATCTTGGACTGCAGCTCGGTGAGGCTGGCCTCCACGTCCTTGTACGCCTCGCGATCGATCTCGCGGTGCTTCTCGAGCAGCGTGACTTCCTGCTCCAGCGTGGCGATCTCGTCCTGCAGCGCATAAATGCGATCCTCGTAGGCCTGACGCTCTTCCGCCGCGTCGACGACGTCGTAGCCGCCGCTGATGCGTCCGAATTCGAACACCAGGTAGCCGACCACGGCGACGAGACCCACCAGCAGGCCGCGCATCAGCCAGGTGCGGCCGGGTCCGTGCATCTGTATGTGGTGCCTGGAAGCCAAGCTACGTCGTCCAACTGCTCAAAAGACGTTATGTTACGCGGAGGTCCGGGCAAACAGAAGTGCGCCAGGTCACGGAATGGGAAGCTCGCTGGCCTCTTTTTGCATCCGGGCGATGTCCTTGTCGAAGGCCGCACGCCAGCGCTTCGGCCACCAGCGGGGCCGCTGTGGCAGGCCCTCGGGGAACACGAACGGCCCCAGCTCGTGCAGCGCCCGCGCGTAGACGCGGCGCTTGAAGTAGATCACCTCGTTGACCGGGCGCCAGAACGGCACCCAGCGGGCGCGGTCGAACTCGGGTTTTTCGCAGCGATCGAAGCGCACGCGGTCTTCGGCCGAGACCAGGCGCAGCATGAACCAGCGTTGCTTCTGGCCGATGCAGAGCGGTTGGCTGTTCCTGCGGATGTACTTGGAAGGCAACGTGTATCGCAGCCAGTCACTGGTCACGCCCAGCACGTCGACGTCGTCCGGCTCGAGCCCGACCTCCTCGTGCAGCTCGCGATACATGGCATCGAGGGGCTCCTCGCCTTCGATCATCCCGCCCTGCGGAAACTGCCAGCCCCTGGCCCCGGCACGTCGGCCGAGCAGCAGCCTGTCGTCTTCGTTCGCGAGGATGATGCCGACGTTTGCACGAAACCCTTCGGCGTCGATCCAGTCGTTGCCCATAGCAACCACGTTCAAAATCTCACTGACGATTACTTTACACTATCCGTCGCCGTTCGCCCCAGGAGATCGTCTGTGCCAGCCGGCCGTACCGCCGTCCTGTTCGCCGCATTGCTGTTCGCGGTTGCACTCGCGTTCCTCGCCGCACTGGCCACAGGCAGCGCCGACATCAGTTTCCCGGAGACGCTGTCGGCTCTGAGTGGCGAAGCCCCGGACAAAATCCGTTCACTCGTCATGGAGCTGCGTCTGCCCAGGGCGCTGACCGCGTTTGCGGTGGGCGGACTGCTCGCGGTCGCAGGTGTCCTTATGCAGGTGCTGCTGCGTAATCCGCTCGCCGAACCTTACATTCTCGGCAGCTCGGGTGGTGCCGCGGTGCTTGCGCTGCTCGCAATGATGTTCGGCCTCGGCAGTGCGATCGTCGACCTGGCGGCCTTCGCCGGTGCGATGGCCGCAACGCTGCTGGTCTTCGCGATCGCACACGGGTCGGGTAGCTGGACGCCGACGCGGCTGTTGCTCACCGGCGTCGTGCTTGCCGCCGGTTTCAGCGCTGCGACGACGTTATTGCTGGCACTGAGTCCGGACCAGAACCTGCGCGGCATGCTGTTCTGGCTCATGGGTGACCTGAGTTTTGCCTTCGATCCGGAGCGATGCCTGTGGCTGCTGTTGCTACTGGTCGCCGGCGGCACGCTAGGCGCGCGCCACCTCAACGTCCTGGCGCGCGGTGAACTACAGGCTGCGATCGTCGGCATGCCCGTCCGGAGCTTTCGCTACCTGATCTTCGCAGCATCAGCACTGGCCGTGGCGCTATCGGTCACGACCGTCGGCGTCATCGGTTTCATCGGACTTGTGGTGCCGCATCTCGTGAGGCTCGTGGCCGGCAGCGACCACCGGATCGTCCTGCCCGCCTCCGCGCTCGCGGGCGGCGTCTTGCTGGTCATCGCGGATACGCTCGCGCGAACGCTGATGGCACCGCGGCAGCTACCGGTCGGCGCGCTAACGGCCGCGATCGGGGTGCCGTTGTTCCTCGTCTTGATGAGCCGGGTGCGCCAGGAACGCTATCGGTAACCGGCACGCTCCGCGAGCAGTACGGCGTCTTCATCCTGCCAGCCGGCCAGGCCGACGTTTTTGCGGCTGATAGCCGGGGGAATGGGCGTATCGGGCAACGTCGCCAGTGCGGCGTGTGCCGTTGTCTCGTGCGCGTGCTGCCATTGCACGTCGGCGGAGAGCAACCAGTTGATAAGCTTCTGCGCAGAGCCGGGGTAACGCGCGTGCCGAGCGATACCCACACCCTCGATGTCTACGTAAGCCGGTTCGGGGAGGATCCGCCCCCCGCTGATCAGCGGACTCGAAACGATGCCGTAGTTACAGGTGCCGGCATCCAGTGCCTCGACCAGCGCTTCTTCGGTCTCGAACACGGGTAAGGCCAGGTTGCGGACCCAGCCCCGCACGACCCGCTCGGCCGGCTTGACGCCCAGGTCCGCGATTAGCATAGCGATCAACGCCCGGTTGACCGCTAGCGATGACGACGACAGGCACACACCGCCCTTGTACTGTGCCTCGCCAAGCGCCGCGTAGGCCCTCGGTACCTCCTGCACCGCGGCACCCTCGCCTACTGCGATCATGATCACGCTCATGCGCGCGGCCGTCCACAGTCCGTCCGGATCGCGCAGGAACTCGGCGACGTCGCTCATGTTCTCGGCGGCGATCGGCCGCAAGGCACCCTCGTCGGCGGCTCGCCAGACGTCGGCTGCGTTGTCCGTCAGAAGCACGTCGGCCGGCGGCGCGCCGCGATTTGCGATCACGTCATCGGTCAGCTGCGCGGACTCACCCGTCCTTATCGTCACGATAACGCCGGTTTCCCGGGTGAACGATTCGAACAGGGTCTGCAGGTAATCCTGGTCGTCATAGGCTGCGTAAACGACCACCGGTTCCTGGCGTGGCTTTGCGGTTTCCTTTTCGCAGGCCGCCACAAGCAGCAACAGTGTAATCAGCCCAAGCGTCGTTCTCATGTTGCCTCCACTATGACACGGTCCCGGCCGGCGGATTTCGCCGCGTAAAGCGCGACGTCGGCGCGCGCGATCAATGAATCTCCGACGGTCTTCAGATCGTCGGCCTCCGGTGCCGGCAGGACGTCCGCGATACCAATGGATGCCGTGATCGTGACCTCTTCATCGTTCGGCAGCTTGATCGGCGATTCCGATACCGCCTTGCGGATACGCTCTGCCAGCAGCTGGGCGGCAGCAACGTCGGTGTTGGGCAACAGCACGACGAACTCCTCGCCGCCGTAGCGCGCGGCGACGTCGCTCGCCCGTACCTGCCCCTCGACACGCTGTGCGATCTCGCGCAGTACATCGTCGCCTGCTGCGTGCCCCCAGTTGTCGTTGACGCGCTTGAAGTAATCGATATCGAGCATCAGGCAGACGAGTCGCGTGCCGTCGCGGCGTGCACGCGCCAGCTCCTCGCTGAGCCGTACCGTCAGGTAGCGGCGGTTGTGCCACCCGGTGAGCACGTCGGTGAAACCGCTGCGCAACAGGCGCGCGCGGTTGACGACGTTCTCGACGCAGAACGACGCGATTACGCCTAAGTGTGCGAGGAAATCGGTCGCGTGCGCTCGGGTGAACCGTTGCGGGTCAGCGCTGCAGAGGTTGACGCTGCCGAGTAATCGTCCGCGGTACGTCAACGGGATCATCGCGATGCTCTGCATGCCCGTGGCGCCGGGACAGATCAGCTGGTGATCGCAGCCCGCGAACGCGCCCAGCCAGGGTTCGCGCAGCGCGATGTACTGCGGCGCGAGGCCGGACATCGACTCGACCATAACGAGGTTCGAAAAATCCTCCGCCGGCGTGCCGTTGGCCAGCAACAGGTGGCGTATGTCGTGATCCGGATCGCAGAGCACCAGGCTGACGTATTCGAGCCCGTAGCTGACGCGCAGCCCGTCGATTAGCGCGAACAGCAACGCGTCGAGCGTCTCTGCCTGCAGCAGCCGCAGCTCGCGCTGCTGCGTGCGCCGCATCTTCTCGTCGTTGCTGGCGACCTCGGCCTTGACCAGGTCGAGTTCCTGGCGCGTCGCCTCCAATTCGGCCTGCAGTTCCTCCCGGGAATCCAAACGCTCAGCTCCGCAGGGCGAGATACTCGCGACCCTTTTGCATGAGTTCCACGAAAGCGTCCTCGTCGCCGCTGGCGACCGTCTCGCGAATTCGGCTCGCCGCTTCGCACAGCGCGTCCAGCGGTCCTAGCCCGAATTTGTTGAGATTCTGGATCTCGAAGTACAGGTGCGGATTGTCCTGCGCGACTGCCGTCGATACGAGTAACTGCGAATCGAAGGTCGTCGACGACATCTGCGCAAGCTTTGGCGCAGCCTCGCCGCTTTCTGCCAGTGCTGTGAAGAACGCAATGTTCAGCGCGTGCGACAGTCCAAGCACGTAGGCGATCAGCCGGTCGTGATCCTCGAGTCCCATGTCGAGCTGCTCCACCATCGTGGCTGCGAACAGCTCCTTGGCGGCGGCCGTCGCTTCGGCGTCACCGGCGTCGCAGAAAACCAGGTGGCGACCGGACAACAGGCGCGTGTCGGGCCCGAACATCGGGTGCAATGACGTAACGCGACAGCCGGCAGAGCGCAGTTCTCTCAGCCCGTCGATCAGTGGCGACTTGAGGGAACCGATGTCGAACACCAACCCGGTCGGTTTCAATACGGCGAGCTGCGCGAGGATTCGTCCCGATACGGCCAGCGGCGCGGCAACCACGATGACGTCATAATCGACGCCGGCATCGGTCCAGTTACCGAACTGCCCTGGTCCGTCTTCGACGGCGCGGTCGGCGACCGTCGTGGAAAAACCCTGCGTTGTGAAGAAATCGGCGAACCAGCGCCCCATCTTGCCGGCGCCGCCGATGACCAGCACGCGACGACCGTCGCCCTTGCCCTCGGCAACGACCCGGTCACGCTCCTGGCTCTCGAGCGACGAACGTATGAGTTGCCGGAGGATGCGCTCCGCGAGGTCCGGGTCGACGCCGAGCGATTCGGCCTGCACGCGACCCATGTCGAGCACATCCTTCTCGCGCGCGTAGTCACGCGTCGCGGCCCCGGATTCGAGCTTGTTCCTGCCGATCTCGCCGACGATCTCCTGCCGTTCGGCGATCAGTTCGAGCAGTTTGCTGTCGACGGCCGACAGCCTGCTGCGTAGTTTGTCCAGGGTCATAGCGTGCTGTTCGAAACTCCTGAGGCCTAGAGTTTTACAGCACCGCAGGACAAAGGAAAACCGACCCGGACAAAAAATCCGGGCCGGTTTGAGCCACTAGCAGCTAGTGGCGGTTGCGACGCCGACGATCGCTGTCGTCATTGAAGACGTGATGACGACGATAATCACGGTCGAAACGATCGTGGCGACGATGGTTCTTCACGTAGAAGCGCTCCCACAGGTATATGTCGTACAGGTGGCGCCACGCGATGTACCGGTAGTTGCGCAGGTGCGTGCGCCGGTACCACTTGCGGAACGCCTTGTCGCGTTTCAGCCAGCGCGGCATGTGCCGCGGCCGGTAGGTCGACCACCTGTGATCCACATGGACCGGCGGCTGGTACACGTGGCGTACCTCCTTGTGCGCTGCGGCCTCGGGAGCGTCCAGAAGCAGCAGGCCACCGGCGATAATCGCTACAGTCAATATCTTGTTCATATCAATCTCCGGTTTGTCCCAGTGCGGCTTCAGAGTAGTGCGGGCGAGATGAACCGGACGTGAATATAAATTGTTGTTTTTATTGAATTTATGAACGACACATGAACGGCGGGGCGGTGTTCCGTTGTGGCCCTGGCGGCAATCGTGCGAATATGCCCGCGACACGCTTATCTCTGTTGAAAGGGGTTAGATAACAATGAAGACTCGTGCTGCTGTCGCCTGGGAAGCAGGCAAACCGCTGGAAATCGAAACGATCGACCTCGAAGGGCCGAAAGAGGGAGAGGTCCTGCTGAGGAACGTCGCGACCGGCGTCTGCCACACGGATGCCTTCACGCTGTCCGGAGAAGACCCCGAGGGCCTGTTCCCGGCCGTCCTCGGCCACGAGGGCGGTGCCGTCGTCGAAGAGGTAGGTGCCGGTGTCACGTCTGTCGGTGTCGGCGATCATGTCATTCCGCTGTACACACCCGAATGTGGCGAGTGCAACTTCTGCACCTCCGGCAAGACCAACCTGTGCCAGAAGATCCGCGCGACCCAGGGCCAGGGCCTGATGCCCGACGGCACCTCGCGATTCTCGGTCAACGGTAAGTCCGTCTTCCACTATATGGGGACGTCGACTTTCAGCGAGTACACAGTATTGCCGGAGATCGCGGTCGCCAAGGTCAGCAAGGAAGCGCCGCTGGAGAAGGTCTGCCTGCTCGGCTGCGGCATTACAACCGGCATCGGCGCCGTGCTGAACACGGCAAAGGTGGAGCCCGGCGCGAGCGTCGCCGTATTCGGCCTCGGGGGCGTCGGCCTGAGCGCAATCCAGGGCGCGACGATGGCGAAGGCCGGCCGCATCGTGGCTGTCGACATCAATCCCGACAAGTTCGAACTCGCGCAGCAACTCGGCGCGACCGACATCGTCAATCCGGAAGATCACGATGCGCCGATCCAGGACGTCATCGTCGAACTCACCGGCGGTGGCGTGGACTACTCGTTCGAGTGTGTCGGCAATGTCGAGCTGATGCGCGCAGCGCTCGAATGCTGTCATAAGGGTTGGGGCGAGTCCGTAATCGTCGGCGTCGCAGGCGCCGGTCAGGAGATTGCGACGCGCCCGTTCCAGCTCGTGACCGGCCGCGTCTGGCGGGGCACCGCTTTCGGCGGTTGCAAGGGACGCTCGCAGTTGCCCGGTATGGTGGACCAGTACATGAACGGCGAGATCAAGATCGACGAGTTCATCACCTACACGATGCCGCTCGATGACATAAACAGGGCCTTTGACCTGATGCACGAAGGCAAGAGCATTCGCTCTGTGATTCACTACTAGGACGCTGCCGACCGGGAAGTAACGGCGTGCGCCGAATCGCTGTAGCAACAACCTCTCAGCTGGCTGCCGACGCGGCCCGTGAAGTCGCGGAAGCCGGCGGCAATGCCGTCGACTGCGCGCTGGCAGCCGCACTGTGCACCATCAATACCGAGCCCGGTGTCTGCGCGCTCGGGGGCAGCGCCTTCGTCACCATCTGGCGCGCGGGTGACTACCCGGTGACGATCGACGGCAACGTCGCCGTGCCGGGTGCCGGACTCGCCGAGGAACAGCGCAGGCAGGGCGCCGTCGAGGTCACGATGGACTACGGCGGTGGCATCACGACACTGGTCGGACCGGGCTCGGTCGCAGTACCCGGCACGCTTGCCGCGCTCGAAAAGGCGTGGAGGGAATTCGGCAGCGTTCCCTGGCGTATCATCTTCGAGCCGACCATTCGTGCTTGCCGCGAGGGATTCCCGCTGTCCGCTGCGTGCCGCTATTACTTAGGCTTTGCCAGCAAGCTGGTCTTCGATCGCTCGAAAGACGGTTACGCGGCGCTGCATCGTGAAGACGGCACCCTTCTGGATACGGGGGACCGGGTTATCGTGCCGCACCTGGCCGATAGCCTCGACCTGATCGCGAGAGAAGGCGCCCGGGTCTTCTACGAAGGGGACATCGCGGCCGCGATCGCGAAGCACTGTCGCGACGGTGACGGCATGCTGACGGCTCAGGACCTGCAGGACTACGAGCCGCTCGAAAGGAAATCCCTGATCACCGACATTGGCGACTGGCAGCTTGCCAGCACACCGCCCCCGGCAGTCGGCGGCAGTGTGCTAACCGCCATGCTGCTCGCCTGTGCCGACCTGGCCGATGCGAGCTGGACGCGTGACGCACTGGCGCAACTGATCGCCACGCAGCGCGCTTGCCTCGATTTTCGCCGCCGTAACCTGGATCTTTGCGATGACGTTTCGGCAGGCGCTGCACGACTGGTCGAGAGCGCCCGCAGCGGCCAGTTGCTATCACAGTGGACGTCGGCGTCGACCGTGCACACGTCGGTCGTCGACAGCGATCAGACCGGCTGTGCGATCACCGCGTCGTCCGGTTACGGATCCGGCGAGATGCCGGCCGGTACCGGCTTCTGGCTCAACAACTGCCTGGGTGAGATCGAACTCAACCGGCGCGGTCTCGACGCCGACCCGCCGGGCTCGCGTCTGCCCTCCAACATGGCACCGAGCGTGGCGCGCAAACCGGGCGCCGTCCTCGCCGTTGGCTCGCCCGGCGCCGATCGCATTACGACGGCCCTGCAGCAGTTCCTGATCAACTACCTGCAGTTCGAGATGCCGCTGCGGGATGCGATTGCTCATCCCCGCGTTCACGTCGACACGAGCGCCGAAGACGTGAAGCTGATGGCCGAAGCCGGCCTGGACCTCCCCGAAGTCGACCTGCCTGTCAGAGAGTTCCCGAACATCATGATGTACTTCGGCGGCGTTGGCGCAGCGGTCTGCAACGAGGGCCTCGACGCGGCTGCCGATCCGCGTCGCGAAGGCGGGGTGTTCGTTTCCTGACGATGATGCGCATCCTGCTAGTCGCCTGCCTGATTGCGGCCGAGGGTTCCGTCGCCCAGGAGATCGTCACGCGTGACGCAAACCTGAACGCCGACGTCGCCCCCGACGGCAGGCTCGTGGTGGACATGGCCGGCGATATCTGGACGCTTCCGCCGACCGGCGGCGATGCCGTCGCGATTACGAGCCAGCGCAAAACCGCGTCGCGGCCACGCTGGTCGCCGAGCGCACAGCGCATCGTCTTCCAGGCAAGCGATGCCGACGTGCACAGTATCTGGATCCACGACCTGGATGACGGCAGCGCGAAGCGCATCAGCCGCGACGATTCGTTCGACATGCACCCCGAGTGGCACCCGGATGCACAACGCATCGTCTACGCGAAAGACGAAGGCGGATCGGGTTTTGATCTCTGGGAAGTCGACCTGCCGACCGGTCTGCACTGGCGACTCAGCAATCATCACGGCGACGAGATCGAACCCGCGTGGTCAGCCAGCGGCCGTGACCTGGTCTACATTCATCACGACGGCGACGACTGGTCGCTGATCCTGAGACGCCACGGGCAGCCGGAAGAGACACTGCTGTCGACGACAGATCGACTCGCCGCGCCGTCGTGGCGACCGGATGGCAGCCTGATTACCTATCTGCGGGTCGGCGAAACCGGGACCGCGCTCGACATGGTCATCCTGTCGCAGCCTCGGCTACTCCGCAATTACGACGACAACGAGGACCTCGTGCTCGCGCCGGTCAGCTGGCAAGACCGGCAGCGCATGATCTACACGGCCGGCGGGCGTATCCGCCAGCGGGCGTTCAACTCCTGGACGTCGAGGGCGCTGCCTGTTCGCGCGACGATAACGCCACCGCCCGCAATGGCGGTCGCGACCGTCGAGAGGCGCGAACTTGAGCGCATCGACGAACCGGTTGGCACGCTGGTTATTCATGCTGCCCGGCTTTTCGACGGTCTCGGCGAGGGCTACCTGGCCGATCGCGACATCGTCATAGAGGGAGGCCGCATCACGGCCATCGGGCCCCATAGCGAACATGCGGACAGTATCGTCATCGACATGGGCGACCTGACCGTGATGCCGGGATTCATCGACGCCAGCGCGGAGCTGCCCGACGACATCGACGAACGTTTCGGTCCCCTGCTGCTCGCAACGGGTATCACGACCCTGATCGCCAACGACCCGGACGTCGACCGTCTCAACGAGCGCTGGTCGGGCAAGCAGCTGCCCGGGCCACGCCTGCTGCTCGACGACGGCCGGCTGGGCAACGACTTCCAGGCGCTCGCCGATTCGACCACGCCCGGCGTGGCCGAATTGCTGGCATCACGCCAGGCACATTGGCTCGGCCCGTCGGCGGTCATACCGCGACGTTTCGCCGAGCCGCCATCGGTCGAGACCGGCAGGACATCGATGGTCCTGGCCAGCCGCGGTAACCGCTTCAGCCCCGGCATAGCGCTGCACGCGGAGCTGCGCGCTCTGACCGCTGCGGGACTGCGGCCTGCACAGGCGCTAAGGGCAGCCGGGGTCAATGCCGCGGCTGCGCTGGGCCTGGACCCGTTCGTCGGTCGCGTCGCCGTGGGTGGCGTCGCTGACCTGGTGTTTGTCGACGGGGATCCGCTGACGCAGGTCGCGGATGCGCTCAACGTCGTCGCGGTAGTGCGAAACGGGCGCTTTTTCAGCGTCGCGGGCCTCTTCGAGCGTGCCGTTCAGGCAAAATCTGTCGAATAATTTGACAAAACGACCAAATTTGGGCCCCCAATCGCGCCGACGAATCCAATTCAACATAATGCTCCGAGTTCCACAAAGACCATATTGCGCAGTCGCACATCCTTCCACCCCGAATTACCAGTATTTTCAGCACTTTGAGAGTGGCTCTTGGCTCGCGGGATTATGTTCTGTCGCGCATAATCGTCGGAATACTTTACAATCGACCCTGGATTTAGACTGAGTATAGGTACCGGATCGGGCTAAAATGCTGAATCAGCGCCGTCCCCAGCGGGGTTGGCACAGCTCTTGCTTTTAATACTCTGCCCAAGCGAAGTGTAGCTGCGCGGTAACATCAACGGTTCGAAACAGGATTTAGACGCCAGAAGAAAAACAACTACAAAAAAAAGAAGATCGAGATCCAATAACAATAAAAACCACTCGAGACCGATTACCGATTTCGCAGTTACCTCTTTTGTTAAAAAAGAGAATTTAGCCCCGCCAACCCGCGGGGCTTTTTCTTTGGCAGAATGACTGTCCAGGCCAGGACAGGGGGAATGACCATGCGCACAGTGTCGGTGCTCTTAATCGCCGCGACTCTCGTGGCTTGCGGCCAGCAGCAAGACGAATCCGCGCCGGCACCGGAGACGCCGACCGAACCGGCCGGTTCCATCTACGCCGCCGCCGTCGACGACCCGGCCCGGTCCGACGACGACCGTGGCCGCGATGCCGGACGCAAGCCCGCCGAAGTGCTCGAGTTCTTCCGCATCAGCGAGGGCATGACCGTGCTCGACATGTACTCCGGCGGCGGCTATTACTCGGAGATCATCGCCAGGGTCGTCGGCGACTCCGGCAAGGTCATCGCGCAGACCAACGAGGCGTACCTGGGCTACGTGGGCGACGAGTTCAGAACGCGCTACGCCAACGACCGACTGCCGAACGTCGAGGTGCTGATGGCCGAAAACAACGAGCTGTCGCTGAAGCCCGAATCGCTGGACGCCGTGATGCTGATACTGACGTACCACGACTTCATCATCGACAACCCGGGCAACGGCTGGCCGCTTATCGACGTACCGGCGCTGCTCGCCGAGTTCCACAAGGGGCTGAAACCCGGCGGTATCGTGGGCATCGTCGATCATTACGCGGCGCCCGGCTCGCCGGCGGAAACCGGCGACACCCTGCACCGCATCGATCCGGCGCTCGTGATCGCCGGCATGGAGGCAGCCGGGTTCGAGCTGCTGGAGAGCAGTGACATCCTGCGCAATCCCGACGACGATCACACCCGGAGCGTGTTCGAGCCGGACATGCGCGGCAACACGGATCGCTTCGTCATGCGCTTCGGCAAGACCGCACCTTGAGGAACTGCTGGACAGTCCTCGCTTGCTGCGCGCTGGTCGCGTGCGGCGAGGCGCCCGACTTTAGCGAGTCCAGCATTGCCGACCTGCATGACCGCATGCAGCGCGGCGAGATCAGCTCCGAGCAACTCGTCGAGTGGCACCTCGAGCGCATTGAACGCATCGATCCGCAGCTGCGGTCCATCATCGAGATCAACCCGGATGCTCGGCGCATCGCGCGGGCGCTTGACGACGAATGGCGGACGTCGAGCCCGCGCGGTCCGCTGCACGGCATTCCGGTCGTCCTGAAGGCGAATATCGATACCGCCGACCAGATGTTCACCAGTGCCGGATCGCTGGCCCTGGCCGACCATGCGCCGCCGACGGATGCATTCGTCGTCAAGCGATTGCGCGATGCCGGCGCCGTGATCCTTGCCAAGGCCAATCTCAGCGAGTGGGCCAACTTCCGCTCGAGACGATCATCGAGTGGCTGGAGCAGCATCGGGGGACAGACGCGCAACCCTTACGACCTGGCACGCTCGCCCTGTGGCTCGTCGAGCGGCTCCGCCGTAGCGGTCGCAGCCAATCTCACCGTCGTTGCTGTCGGCACCGAGACTGACGGTTCGGTGGTCTGCCCGGCGGGCACGATCGGCATCGTCGGTATTAAACCGACACTGGGGCTCGTCAGCCGTACCGGCATCATCCCGATTGCACACAGCCAGGATACCGCCGGACCGATGGCGCGCTCGGTGCGCGATGCCGCCATCCTGCTGACCGCCATGACCGGCGTCGACGCGGATGACGAAGCAACGACCGGCGCGGAGATCCATCACGACTATTCCGCCAACCTGACGGCGGACGGCTTGAGCGGGAAGCGCATCGGCATTCTCCGTTCGTATTCCGGCGCCGGGTCGAACCCGGCGGTCGAGAAGCTCCTCGCCGACAGCATCGAGGTGCTTCGTTCCCAGGGCGCCGCAATAGTCGACGACATAGAGATCGAGACGCCGGGCATGAGAGACGCCGAGTACCAGGTGCTTCTGCACGAATTCCACGCCGACCTGGACGCGTACCTCGTCAAGTCGGAGGCGCCGGTAGCAAGCCTGGCCGACCTGATCGCCTTCAACGACACCAACGCGGAAACGGTCATGCCGATCTTCGGCCAGGACATCTTCGAGAAGGCGGCTGCGACGGGGCCCTTAACCGAACCCGCCTATGTCGAATCACTGAATACCAGCAAGGAACTCGCGCGTGCCGGCATCGACGGAGCGCTCGCCGAGCACGAGCTGGACGCGCTGGTCGCACCGACCAACGGGCCCGCCTGGGTGATCGACCATGTGAACGGTGACAGCTTCCACATCGGCAGTTCATCGCTCGCAGCGGTCTCCGGTTACCCGAATATTACGGTACCCGCTGGCATGGTCTCAGGCCTGCCGATCGGCCTGTCGTTCATGGGAAGTGCCTGGAATGAGAAACAGCTCATAGAGATCGCGTACGCTTTCGAGCAAGCTACGGAGGCGAGGCGAGCACCCCTGCTCGAATAGGCCGTCGATGTTCAAAGTTGTCCGTGTTTCCGTGCTGCTTTTCATACTGTTCTTCGTGGCGGTGAGCACCTGGCTGACCCAGGCGCGCAGCACCGACTGGAACAACAGCCTGTGGGTGAAGATCTACCCGATCAACGGTGACGGCAGCGACAGGTCGGCAAAGTACATCGAGGGGCTCGACGTCGACGATTTCAAGGGCATCGAAGCGTTCATCGAGCGTGAAACCGGCAAGTACGCCAGCGTCGTGGACCGGCCCGTCCGCGTCGAGCTTGGTAGTCCTATCCGCTCGCAGCCCCCGGCAATGAGCGACGCTCCGAATATGCTCAACGTGATGTGGTGGTCGTTGAAAATGCGCTGGTGGGCGGGCAAGGTGACGGACGACCAGATCACGCCCGACGTGCGAATATTCGTCCGCTACCACTCGCCGGAAACCGTCCTGCTGCTCGAAAACTCCGTTGGTATGCAAAAGGGCATGGTCGGTATCGTGAACGCGTTCGCAAGCCGCCGGCACCGCGGCCGCAACAACGTGGTGATTGCGCACGAATTTCTGCACACCCTGGGTGCGACCGACAAGTACAGCCCCGTCGATGGCCAGCCTATCGGGCCGGAAGGCCTGGCCGAGCCGGACAGGCAACCGCTCTATCCGCAGCGCTATGCCGAGATCATGGGCGGCCGCATCGCGCTCGCCGAGGACGACTCGGTGATTCCGCAGAGCCTGAAATACGCCGTCATCGGTCCGCTGACCGCCAGCGAAATCAACCTGGGCGACTAGCGCGCTTTGTTCCGCAGCATGGCCTGAGCTAGGCTGTCGCTATGCCTCTCTTTTCCTGCCAGGGCCTGACGGTCAACGTCGCAGACCGCACTCTCGTCGACGAGTTGCATCTCGACAGCGACGGCGGCGAGTTGATCGGCGCGCTCGGGCAGAACGGCGCCGGCAAGACGCTGACCCTGCACACGCTGGCCGGGCTGCGCACGGCGGAGAGCGGCGCGGTGCTGCTCGAAGGCGTGGACCTGTCGACAATGCCACGACGGGACATTGCTTGCCGGCTCGCCTT